>OOAI01000135.1_pt1 | contig 57810 bp, 51 predicted proteins | sample 1671191 | NCBI WGS metagenome assembly OOAI01 (sample SAMN06348131, study PRJEB24527) | human gut metagenome | biome: human gut; feature: ankylosing spondylitis patient; material: feces | host: Homo sapiens | place: China | collected 2015-10 | reverse complement strand
TGCCGAAGATAGTTAGCTGGAAACGGCTTGTGAAAATAGGTAGTCGCCGACTTGAACAGAAAGCTCTGAGAGAAATCTCAGGGCTTTTTTGTTGCGTCTGGGCATCCCGGTGCACAACGGCGGCCACGTTCTGGGTGAGTGTGTGGGCAACGCTTCCAGCGACGGCATGAAGCTGAAATAAATCCTGTTTGCAGAAAAAGGCGCTTTCGTCTCGTTCTATGAGATGAAAGCGCTTTCTTATTCTACAAAAAAGGATGCGAACAAAATGAAAACAAAATCAAACCGCCGCGGCAGACGCCAACGCGGATATCGGGGATTGCTTTGGGTGCTGGCGGCCGGCCTGCTGTTGTTCGGGCTGATCGCTCAGCAGGATATCCTGCTGGACACGTCCAGCCGACACGCGCTGCTGATGGATGCCCGGACCGGGCAGGTCCTGGCCCGGAAGCGGGCTAGTGAGGAGGCCGCTCCGGCCTCCCTGACCAAGATGATGACGGTGCTGCTGGCAACGGAAGCGCTGCCGGACCTGGACACGCCGGTGACTCTGCCGGAGGACATCTTTCCCGCGCTGTACAAGGCAGACGCTTCCATGGCCGGGTTCCAGCCGGGCGAGACGGTCACGGTGCGGGATCTGCTGTACGGAGCCATGCTGCCTTCCGGCGCCGAGTGCTGTGAGGCGCTGGCCCGGCAGGTGAGCGGCAGCGAAGAGGCCTTTGTGGCTCTGATGAACCGGAAAGCCGGGGAGCTGGGCATGAAACACACCCACTTTGCCAACTGCACCGGCCTGACCAGCCCGGAACACTATTCCAGTGCGGCAGATCTGGCCGTGCTGCTGCAGGCCGCACTGAACAACGAAACTTTCCGCACGGTGTTTACCACCGGGCAGTACACCAGCAGCGTCACAGCGCAGCACCCGAAGGGACTGTATATGGCCAGCACCCTGCTGAGCAGGCTGGACGGTGGAGAGGTGACAGGCGGGCAGATCCTGGGCGGCAAGACCGGCTACACGGATGCGGCCGGTCTGTGCCTTGCCAGCCTTGCCGTGGTAAACGGAAAGGAGTACATTCTGGTCACGCTGGGGGCACCCGGAAACCACGCGACGGAGCAGACCAACATCATGGATGCTGTGCAGGTGTACCGCAGGCTGGAAAAGAAAAAATGACTGTTCTGCGCCAATTCTACCGCCAGTCGGTTGTGCGGGAATGTCCGGTCCGGTACAATGGAGCCACAAACAGAACTGCTGGCTCACAAGGAGGACAAAACGATGTACGAACTGAACAAGACCGCTTTTGGGAGTTTTCTGGCACAGCTGCGCAGGGAAAAGGGCATGACCCAGAAGGAGCTTGCCGCCTGCCTGTATGTTTCGGATAAAGCCGTCAGCAAATGGGAGCGCGGCTTGAGCGTGCCGGATATCTCCCTGCTGGTGCCGCTGGCCGAACAGCTGAATGTGACCGTGGCCGAGCTGTTACAGGGCTGCCGCGTGGAGGAGGAGCAGCGCTTTACCCGCGAGGAAACAGAGGAACTGATCCGCAAGGCACTGATTTTTTCGGCAGAACCGCCGGAACGCCGCCAGGCCCGCACGCAGAAGTTTCTGCCGCTGTATGGGGTCAGCGTGGTGCTTGGCCTTGTAGAGACCGCAGCTGTCTGGGCCGTGGGGCTGGCCGGGACCGAGGGCGCAATGATGCTGCTGATTATAAACGTGATCTTCGGCATCGTATATGGGGCCTACACCCTGTTCTGGATGCCGGAAACATTGCCGCGCTATTATGACGAAAACCATGTCTGCAATTTTGCACAGGCCACCGGATGGCAGGTGTGGGGTGCAGTGCTTATCGGATACATTGCATCGTTGTTTGGCGCAATCGTCATCCCGGCAAAGAAATATCAATGACAGGATAGCGCAAGGGGAGCGGAAACGCTCCCTTTTGCTTTTGACGGCAATGTGATACAATAAAAATCAATATCATTCAGGAAGAAGGAAGATCATCCATGCGTGACGACCACATCGACCTGTGCGGGCAGGTGGATTTTACCCGCACCGAGGCCATGCCGCTTCTGGAGCGGGAGGCGCAGTTCTGTTTTGCCTGCGCCGGATGCGGCGACTGCTGCCGGGGCAGGGAAGATATCGTAGTATCTGGCTTTGACCTGTGGCGCATTGCAGCCCGGCTGCGCCTGCCGCCGCAGATCGTGGCCCGGGGCTATTGCCGGGCCAGCATCGGGCAGGTGAGCCATCTGCCGGTGCTGCGGCTGGCCCCGGTCAAAGAGAACCGCAGCAACTGCCCGTTCCTGACCGAGAACCACTGTGCCATCCACGATGCGGAACCGCTGGTGTGCGCGCTCTACCCGCTGGCCCAGGAGATCAGCCGGGAAGGGCAGGTGAGCTACTTCTTGCAGCCTACCGGCTGCGGAGGGCAGGTGATCGAAGCCCGGGTACAGGACTACCTGTCCCGCTACGACGTGCCCGCCCGCGAGGCGCTGGACGTGCGCTGGGCACTGACCTGCATGGAGCTGGAGGATGAGGTGGAACGTCTGGAAGCGGTGCTCAGTCCGGTGCTGCTGCGGCGTGCACAGGCAAAGCTGTGGCAGGCACTGTATTACCACTACGACTACGCACAGCCCTGGCTGCCCCAGCTGGAAGCCAACCTGTACAGTCTGAAAGCCGATTGGGCAAAACTGACGGCTTACCAGCAAAAGCAAAACGCGCAATCAAAATAATTGATGGAACTGTTTTAAATAATAGATAATAAGGGCCGTTTTTGCGCAAAAGCGGATTGTTTTACCGGGAAATGTGTGCTATACTTCACGAGTGTAAAGCAAACCTGTTTCTGGCTCGCTTACAATTCAGCAGTTCGCGTGCGGCAGCCTGTGGCCGCACGAACTGCAATGTATAGAGGAGAGAAATCAAAATGCGTAAGATCACTCGTCGTTCGTTCCTGGCTGCCGCCGCTGCCTGCGGTGCCGCCGCCGCTCTGTCTGCCTGTGGCGGTTCTTCCGCTTCCTCCGCAGCTGCTTCTTCCGTGGCTTCCTCCACCGCAGCTTCTGTTTCTGCAGCGGCTGACGGCCAGAAGTTCACCGTTGGCATCTGCCAGCTGGTGCAGCACGCCGCTCTGGATGCTGCCACCCAGGGCTTTGAGGATGCCCTGACGGCTGCCTTTGGCGACAACGTTACCTTCGACTTCCAGAATGCACAGGGCGACTCCGCAACCTGCGCTACCATCACCAACGGCTTTGTTTCTTCCGGTGTGGATCTGATCATGGCCAACGCGACCCCCGCCCTGCAGGCGGCTCAGGCTGCCACCAACACCATCCCGGTGCTGGGCACCTCGGTCACCGAGTACGGCGTGGCGCTGGGGCTGGATAACTTCTCCGGCACCGTGGGCGGCAACGTCTCCGGCACCTCCGATCTGGCCCCGCTGGATCAGCAGGCAGACATGATCGTGGAGTGGATGCCCGAGGTCAAGAAGGTGGGCCTGCTGTACTGCTCTGCCGAGGCAAACAGCCAGTATCAGGTGGACGAGGTCCAGAAATACCTGGAGGCCAAGGGTGTGACTGCTACCCAGTACGCATTCTCCGACTCCAACGATCTGTCCTCTGTCTGCCAGAAGGCTGCGGACGAGAACGATGCCCTGTATGTGCCCACTGACAACACCGTGGCGGCCAACACCGGCATCGTGGACGGCATCTGCCGCCCGGCCAAGAAGCCCGTGTTCGCCGGTGAGGAGGGCATCTGCTCCGGCTGCGGCGTGGCCACCCTGTCCATCAGCTACTACGATCTGGGCTACACCACCGGTGAGATGGCCGTCAAGATCCTGAACGGCGAGAGCGATATCTCCACCATGCCCATCGAGTACACCGACGTGACCAAGAAGTACAACAAGGCCATCTGCGATGATCTGGGCCTGACCGTGCCGGAAGGCTACGAGGAGATCGAAGCCTGACAACAGCGGGAACCAAAACGAAAATAGCGGAGGAGAGCATATTTTTACTCTTCTCCGCTTTCCCGTATCAAAACGGGAGATAAAAAAGTGTAACGTTTAGGAGGAAATTGTTTTGGAGATCATTGCAAGACTTGCCAACCTGCCGGGTGCTCTGCCGGGTGCCTGTGCGCAGGGCCTGATCTGGGGCATCATGGCCATTGGCGTATACCTGACCTACCGCATTCTGGACGTGGCCGACTTGACCGTGGACGGCTCTTTCGGCACCGGCGGCGCCGTGTGTGTCATGTGCCTGCTTTCCGGCATGAACGTCTGGCTGGCACTGCTGGTGGCGGTGCTGGCCGGTCTGGCCACCGGCCTTGTCACCGGCCTGCTGCACACCTTTATGGGCATCCCCGCCATTCTGGCCGGCATCCTGACTCAGCTGGCTCTGTACTCCATCAACCTGAAGATCATGGGCAAGGCCAACCAGTCCATCAACGTGGACAAGTACGGCCTGCTCATCTCCCTGCGCTGGGTCAAGGAATTTGCCCTGCACAACCCCATCATCATGATCATTCTGGTCACGGCGGTGGTCATCGGCGTGCTGTACTGGTTCTTCGGCACCGAGCTGGGCTGTGCCATCCGTGCCACCGGTTCCAACCCCGCCATGTCCCGTGCACAGGGCATCAACACCAACTTCAACATCGTGCTGGGTCTGGCCGTGTCCAACGCACTGGTGGCCCTGTCCGGTGCTCTGCTGAGCCAGTATCAGGGCTTTGCGGATGTGGGCATGGGCCGCGGTGCCATCGTCATCGGTCTGGCCGCCGTCATCATTGGCGAGGCCGTATTTAGCCGCATTTTCCACAACTTTGCCCTCAAGCTGGTGTCGGTCTCCATCGGTGCCATCATCTACTATGTTGTCATCCAGTTGGTGCTGACCCTTGGCTTTGACGCAAACCTGCTCAAGCTGCTCAGCGCTTCTGTGGTGGCCGTGTTCCTGGCCGTGCCGTACTGGAAGAGCAAATACTTCTCGAAGCCGGTCAAAAAGGCACAGAAGGAGGATGCAAAAAATGCTTGAGATCCAGAATGTTTCCAAAACCTTCAACGCAGGCACGGTCAACCAGAAAATGGCGCTGAATGGCCTGAACCTGAAGCTGAACGAAGGTGACTTTGTCACGGTTATCGGCGGCAACGGCGCGGGCAAGTCCACGATGCTGAACGCTGTGGCCGGTGTGTGGCCGGTGGACGAGGGCAAGATCCTCATTGACGGCGTGGACGTCACCCGCCTGGGCGAGCATCAGCGCGCTGCCTACATCGGCCGCGTGTTCCAGGACCCCATGACCGGCACCGCCGCCACGATGCAGATCGAAGAGAACCTGGCGCTGGCTGCCCGGCGCGGCAAGCGGCGCACCCTGCGCATCGGCATCACCAAGGCCGAGCGGGAACAGTACCGTGAGCTGCTCAAGACGCTGGACCTGGGCCTGGAGGACCGGCTGACCGCCCGTGTGGGCCTGCTTTCCGGCGGTCAGCGACAGGCGCTGACCCTGCTCATGGCTACCATGAATAAGCCGAAGCTCCTGCTGCTGGACGAGCACACGGCAGCACTGGACCCCAAGACCGCGCTCAAGGTGCTGACCCTCTCCGCTAAGATCGTGGAGGAAAACCATCTGACCACCATGATGATCACCCACAACATGAAGGATGCCATCAAGTATGGCAACCGCCTGATCATGATGTATGAGGGCCACATCATCTACGACGTGTCCGGGGAAGAGAAAAAGAACCTGCACGTCAGCGACCTGCTGGCCAAGTTCCAGATCGCCAGCGGCGGTGAGTTTGCCAACGACCGCATGATCCTTTCCAACTGAGCACAGCTGCACAGGCACCTGCCCTCCGGGGTGGGTGCCTTTTTTGCGCACCGGAAACAAACAGGGCCTGCCGGAAAACCGGCAGGCCCTGCTGCATCGTGCGGTGAATTACCGCTTGATGTCGTAGTTCATATTCATCAGATTGCGGATGCTGCTCACATCGTCGGTGATGTTGGCATCGCCGTGGATGGTGTGCTTGATGGCGCTGCTGGCCACGGCAAAGTTGATCATATCCATGGCTTTGTAGTTGTGCAGCATGGCATAGATCAGGCCGCTGGCGAAGGCGTCGCCGCCGCCCACGCGGTCCAGAATGTTGAAGGTGAACAGCTTGCTCTCGAAGGTGTGGCCGTCGTACCACATAAAGGCCTTCAGGCTGTTTTCGCTGCCGCTGTGAGCATAACGCACATGGCGGGCGATGCACTTCAGGTTGGGGTAGCGCTCAATGAAGTGCTGGAAGATCTCGTCCTGCTGCTCGTAGCTGGGCTGCAGGGGCACGCCGTCCTTCCAGTCACCCTTGCTGTGGTCGTTCTCGTCCTTCCACAGGTGATAGGGCTCAATGCCCAGCAGCACATCCACATAGGGCAGGCACTCGGTGCAGAAGTCGCGGGCCTCTTCCCAGGTCCATAGGGTGGAGCGGAAGTTGCCGTCAAAGCTCACGGTCAGGCCCTTCTTTTTGGCCACCTTGAGCATGTCCAGGATCAGGCTGCGGCAGTTGGGAGCCAGTGCCGGGGTAATGCCGCTGAGATGCAGCCAGTTAAAGCCGTCCAGCAGGGCGTCCAGATCCACCTGCGAGAAGTCATACTCAGTGATGGCACTGTGCTTGCGGTCGTAAATGACCTTGGACGGCCGGATGCCGTAGCCGGTCTCCAGATAGTAAGTACCCAGACGGTTCGAGGGGGTCTCGTCCGGCTCGGTGAGGATCATGGGGGTGCAGTGCACGTCGTTGGAGCGCAGCCAGCGCACGGCGCTTTTGCCCAGGCTGTTGTTGGGCACCACGCTGAAGAAGGTGCTGTCCACACCCAGGTTTGCCAGAGCCAGCGCAATGTTGGCCTCACTGCCGCCGTAGCTGGCCTCAAAGGCAGACGCCATGCGGATCTTTTCGTAGTTCGGCGGGGTCAGACGCAGCATGATCTCGCCGCAGGTGATGAATTTCTGGCCGGTGGTCTCGTTGCCAAGGATGGGATTGAAATGTTCCATAACGGTCCTCCTGATATTGTAAAAAACTCACCGTGGATCCTTTTGACACATCGTTGTATCCATGTAACCATTATAGTGCGCGCACCGCCGGAATGCAAGCATTTGCGCGGGAATGCAAGAGAAAATAAGAACCGAAATTTGGGTAGTTTGACGAAAACCTGAACGAAGGCTCGCCCTCTCCGTCTCGTCACTTCGTTCCTCGCCACCTCTCCCAAAGGGAGAGGCGAGAAGCGTTACGGTTCGGTCCTTGGCTCTCCCTTTGGGAGAGCTGGCGCGTCAGCGCCTGAGAGGGCGAGGCATTTCCCGTCAAGAGGAAACTGCCAGCGGTAAGTGAGGACGGAGAAAGCCTTATTAAACCCCCGTCAGGTCAAAGCTGGGGGTGTATTCCTCCTTGGCGCTGCTCTTCTGCTGCATATAGCCCTGCACAAGGCCCTTGTCCATGGCATAGTTCACCACCCGGTGGTACTCATAGGTGGTGATGCGCCGCCCGATGCCGTGCTCCGCGGCCTTGTAGAACGGCGTATACTGGCTCATGACGCTGGGCAGGAAGCATCCCGGGTCGGCATCGTTCCAGGCGGCCATCTGGTCCAGCACGGCAAAGCTGTCGTCCACATGGCCCGGCAGCGCCAGATGCCGCAGGATGACGCCCCGCTGCAGGATGCCGTCGGCGTCGAATACCGGGTGACCGGCCTGGGCCATCATGGCTTCAATGGCGGGTTTTGCCTGAGCAAAGTAGTCCGGTGCGGCGGAAAGTTCCGCCGACAGGGCGGGGGAAACGTATTTCAGATCGGCCAGCCAGATGTCGATGTATCCGCGCCAGGCCTCCACATTCTCCACGGTCTCATAGCCGCCGGTGTTGCACACAATGGGCAGATGCAGGCCCTGTGCCCGGGCAAGGTCCAGTGCGGAAGTGATCCAGGGCCGCCACTGGCCCGGCGTGACCAGATTGATGTTGTGGGCTCCCTGTGCCTGCAGGCTGAGAAAGATTTCGGCCAGATGCTCCACGCTGATCTCCTTGCCCAGCCCTTCGGCGCTGATGGGGTAGTTCTGGCAGAAGCAGCACTTGAGGGTGCAGCCGGAAAAGAACACGGTGCCGCTGCCACGGGTGCCGCTGATGCAGGGCTCCTCCCAGAAATGCAGGGCAGCGCGGGCGGCTTTCAGGGTGCGGCCCGCGCCGCAGAAGCCCACGGCTCCGGCAGCCCGGTCCACCCCGCAGCGGCGGGGGCACAGGGCGCAGTGGGAGGGCGGAGAGACAAGATCGGTTTTCGGCATAATATCCAAAGTCCTTTGTGTAAAGTTTGTTGCCCCCAGTATACCACATTTTACACGGGTCGTGCTATACTATAAAAAGAGAATAACTGCTTTCAGGAGGACCCCTCATGCGCACCGAGAACGATGAGATCCGCGATAACCTCAAATATCTGACCCTGCTCTCGCGGGATTACCCTTCGCAGGCTGCGGCGGCCAGCGAGATCATCAGTACACAGGCCCTGCTCAAGCTGCCCAAGGGCACCGAACATTTCATGAGCGACCTGCACGGCGAAAACGAAGCCTTTGTCCACATCCTGAACTCTGCCTCCGGGGTCATCCGCGAAAAAGTGGACCTGGTGCTGGGGGATGCCATCCCGGAACAGACCCGTGCGGAGCTGGCCACCCTGATCTACTACCCCAACGAAAAGCTGCCGCAGCTCAAGAACCGCTGCACCAGCGAAGAAAAGCTGGACCAGTGGTACACCGACACCCTGCTGCGGCTCATTGACATCTGTCGGCTGGTATCGTCCAAACACACCCGCGACCATGTGCGGCAGTGCCTGCCGGCCAGCTGCGGCTATATCCTGGACGAGCTGCTCCACGCCCATTTTGAGGACCACGACAAAGATCTGTATTATGGGCAGATCGTGGGCAGCATCATCGAGAACGGCCGGGCAGACCGTTTCATCGTGCGGCTGTGCGAGCTGATCAAGCGTCTGGCGGTGGACAAGCTGCACATCGTGGGCGACCTGTTTGACCGTGGCCCGCGCCCGGACATCATTCTGGACCTGCTCATGCGCCACCACAACGTGGACATCCAATGGGGCAACCACGACGTGGTGTGGATGGGTGCCGCCGCCGGAAGTCCCATCTGCATCTGCACGGTGCTCAAGACCACGCTGGCCTATCACAACCACGGCATGCTCGAGGACTGCTACGGCATCAACCTGCGGCATCTGCAGCGCATGGCCGAGCAGTTCTATGGGGAGGACGATCTGTCCATCTGGATGCCCCACACCGACGCGGCCCGCGGCCCCTATACCAAGGGCATGCTGCACCGCTGCGCGGTGATGCACAAGGCCATCAGCATCCTGATGTTCAAGCTGGAATGTCAGGTCATCGACCGCAACCCGGACTTCCAAATGCAGGGGCGGGACTTTTTGCGCCGCATCGACTGGGCACACCACACGGTTCGTATTGGCGAACAGGATTACCCGCTGCGGGACACGGCCTTCCCCACGGTGGACCCTGCCGACCCGGCGGCCCTGAACGACGACGAAAAGCTGGTGCTGCGCAAGCTGGTGCAGTCCTTCCGCCAGAGCGAAAAGCTGCAGCAGCATGTGGAATTCCTCTATGCAAAGGGCAGTGTGTACCACATTGAAAATGGCAACCTGCTGTACCACGGTGTGGTGCCCATGACCGCAAAGGGCAGTTTTGCGGTGGAACGCTTTGAGGGGCGACGCTATTCCGGCCGTGCCTTGATGGATTACTGCGATGCCCGGGCCCGGCGGGGCTATTACGCACCGGAGGGCAGCGCCGAACGCCAGAACGGACAGGATTTTTTGTGGTATCTGTGGTGCGGGCGGTTGTCACCGCTGTTCGGCCGCAGCGCTATGACCACCTTCGAGCGGCTGTATGTGGCAGACCCCGCCACCCATGAGGAGGTCAAGGATCCCTACTATACCTGGTACAACGACGAGGCCGCCTGCCGCCGCATTCTGGCGGAGTTCGGTCTGCCGGGTACCAGCCACATCGTCAACGGCCACGTCCCCGTGCGGGAAAAGAACGGCGAGAGCCCCATCAAGGGCGGCGGCCGTCTGGTGGTGATCGACGGCGGGTTCTGTCGTGCCTACCACGAAAAAACCGGCATTGCGGGCTACACGCTGGTGTATTCCAGCCGCTCCATGTCGCTGCGCACCCACCAGCCCTTTGAGAGTGCCGAAAAGGCGGTGAGCGAAAATCTGGATATCATTTCCCAGAAAAACATTCTGGAGACCGAGAACCACCGCATCCTGGTGGAGGACACCGACGAGGGCGAGGTGCTGCGGGAGCGGGTGCACGATCTCAAACAGCTGGTAACGGCCTATCAGCTGGGCTGGATCAAGGAGACCCGCAGTGAGGATCAGGTGTGGTAAAATGTGACAAACCGGCGTCTGACCGCCGGAATGTGTCGGAATCTTGAAAAAAAGAGACAAATTTTCAGAATATCAGAACGGATTCTGGGCAAAACAGAAAATAATGGAACTCGTACAATCGGGGCTTTGCTTTTTTGTGTAATTTGTGTATAATAAGATAGCTGTAATTGTGCGCGGGCTTTGTTGGCTTTGTACACAGGACGGGCACAGGCAGCGGATATGAATGCTTTCAGGAACCTTAACAGGCCTGTGGCACAGGCCTTTGACAAGGAGATCATAAAAGTGGAGAAATTTGTTATTACGGGTGGCAAGCCCCTGCACGGCGAGGTCACCATTTCCGGTGCAAAGAATGCGGCGGTCGGCATTCTGCCTGCTACCATTCTGGCGGCGGATGTCTGTGTGATCGAAAATCTGCCGGATATCAGTGACGTGGCGGTGAGCCTGAAGATCCTGAGCACCTTGGGCGCGCAGGTCAAGATGCTCAACCGCAACACCTACGAGATCGACACCACCCATCTGACCGGCACCAACGTGCCGGACGATCTGTCCCGTCAGATGCGTGCCAGCTACTACTTCCTGGGCGCTCTGCTGTCCCGCTTTGGCCGGGCGCAGGTGGCCATGCCCGGCGGCTGCAACCTGGGCCCCCGCCCCATCGACCAGCACCTCAAGGTGTTCAGTGCCCTGGGTGCCGAGGACAGCGTGGACTACGGCATGATCACGGTGCGTGCCAAGGAACTCAACGGCGCACACATCTTCTTTGATAAGGTCAGTGTGGGCGCTACCATGAACGGCATGCTCTCCGCTGTGATGGCAAAGGGTCAGACCATTCTGGAAAACTGCGCCAAGGAGCCCCATGTGGTGGACCTGGCCAACTTCCTGAACATGTGCGGTGCCGACGTGCGCGGTGCCGGCACCGATGTGATCAAGGTGCGCGGTGTGGAAAAGTTGCACGGCTGCACCTACAGCATCATCCCGGACCAGATCGAGGCCGGCAGCTACATGGTGGCGGCCGCTGCCACCGGCGGCGATGTGCTGATCAAGAACGTGACCCCCAAGCATCTGGAGCCCATTACCGCCAAGCTGCGCCGTGCCGGTGCCGAGGTGGAAGAGTTCGACGATGCCGTGCGGGTACGCCGTACCGGCGACATCCTGCCGCTGAAGATCAACACCATGCCGCATCCCGGTTTTCCCACCGACATGCAGCCCCTGATGGGTGTGCTGCTGAGCGTGGCCAAGGGCACCAGCACCGTCACCGAGAGCGTGTGGGACAACCGCTTCCGCTATGTGGACGAGCTGCGCAAGATGGGTGCCAGCGTGCAGGTGGACGGTCAGGTGGCCGTGTTCGAGGGCGTGGAAAAGCTCAGCCCGGCTCCGCTGCGTGCGCTGGACCTGCGTGCCGGTGCCGCCATGGTGGTGGCTGCCCTGATGGCAGACGGCACCAGCGAGATCGAGGAGATCGGCCACATTGAGCGCGGCTACGAGAACATCGTGGAAAAGCTGCGCGGCTTGGGTGCCGACATCAGCAAGGTGGACCGTGTGCCCGCCGCGCTGGAGCAGGCCCTGTAACCACAGCAAGTCTGAACAAAACCAACAGCCTGCCGTATTCTGCGGCGGGCTGTTTTCATGAGCAGTAAGAGGTTTTTCATGGCAGAATTCATCTCATTGTATTCCGGCTCTTCCGGCAACAGCAGCGTGGTGCGCTGCGGCAGCCGGTACCTGATCGTGGACATGGGCAAGGGGGTGCGCACCACCTCGGCAGCGCTCAAGGCGCTGGGCCTTGCCGTCAGCGACTGCGACGGCATTCTGGTCACTCATGAGCACAGCGACCACGTCAAGGGGCTGTCCACCTTCCTCAAAAAGAACCCGCTGCCGGTGTACGGCGCGGCCGACACGCTGGATTTTCTGGATGCCAACGGCATCGTGCCGCCCAGCTGTGAACTGAACACGCTGGAGGGCCGGGAAGAGGACGTGGGCGCATTTGGGGTGCAGTCTTTCCCCACCAGCCATGATGTGCCCTGTGTGGGTTACCGCATCCACACCCCGGACGGCAAGACCATGACCATCGCCACCGACCTTGGCGTGCTGACGCCTCCGGTGCACGAGGCCCTTGCCGGGTGCGACCTGGTGGCGCTGGAGAGCAACTACGACCTGCACATGCTGCGCAGCGGCCCTTACCCCTACTACTTACGGTCCCGCATTGAGAGCGCCCGGGGGCATCTGTCCAACGACGAGTGCTCGGCAAAACTGCTGGAGCTCATTCAGGAAGGGTGCAAGCGCTTTGCCCTGTGCCATCTCTCGCAGGAGAATAACACTCCGGCACTGGCCCTGCAGACGGTGTTCAATACGCTGGGCGCAGCGGGCGTGGTGCCGGACAAAGACTGCATCGTGCAGGCACAGCGCCGCAATGAGGTGAGCCCGGCGCTGGAGTTCTGAGCAAAAACATAGAATGGCAAAAAGCTACCCCGTCGGATGCGGCTGCGTCCGACGGGGTAGCTTTTTGTAGTTTATTCGGAGGCTTTCTGGGGGCGGATGTCCTCACCCAGGAAGCGGAAGGGAATGAACGCCGACAGGCGGCTGGAAATTTTTTCGGTATAGCGTTTTTCCAGCAGGGCACCGTCGGTGATGTTGGTGGTGATGATGGTGGGCAGCCCGGCACCCAGACGGTTGTTCAGCAGGCTGTAGAACACCGTGATGAAGTAGGGCGTGACGAACTCGGTGCCCAGATCGTCCAGGATCAGCAGGTCGGCGGTGGAGGCAGTGCGCAGCAGAGTGTCGGCATCACCGGAGGGGTCAAAGCGGGAAGCTTCGATCTTGCCAAAGAAATCCGGGCTGGACACATAGATCACATCGTGGCCCTGTTCCAGCACAAGGCCCGCAATGGCCAGCGCAGCGTGGGTCTTGCCCAGGCCCGCGTTGCCGATGAGCATCAGGCTTTCGTTCTCGGTGGGGGAGAAGTCCTCGGCGTACTGCTTCAGGCCGTCCAGCAGGCGGCCCATATAGGCGCGGACGTTCACACCGTTTTGAGTGTCCATCGTGTTGGGGTAGTAGCGCAGCTCCATGGTGTCAAAGCTGGAAATGGACAGGCTGGACAGCTGCTCGATCTCCTGTCGGCGCAGCTGCTGCATGACCTTGTGCACACAGCTGCAGGTGCGGCCGTTGACCGTGCCGGTGTCCTGGCACAGCTTACAGCTGAATTTCGGCTCCAGCGCGTCGGCAGGCCGCCCGCTGGCTGCCAGCAGGGCGGTCAGCTTCTGCCGGGCATCGGCCAGTGCGGCAGCGGCTTCGGTGCGGTCCTTGCCGGAGGCACCGGCCAGTGCGCAGCGCAGACCCCGCACCCGTACTTCATCCTCGGCATGGCGCAGGGCGGGCACGGCGGCCTCCGCCTCGGCCCGGGCATCCTCGGCACGGGCGCGGGCCATCTGCCGCCGGGCGGCTACGGTGCGCAAAGCTTCCTGATACAGTTCGTTTTTTGTACGCATATGGGTAACCTCGTGTTATGTGTTGGAGCGCTTTTTGAGCCGGTTGAGCGACGCAGAAAGGCTGCTGCTGCCCAGAAAATCGTTGCCGCTGGGGGCTTCACGGTCCACCCGGATGTTCCGGCTGGCTCCGGCGTCGGCCACCGGGCCGCGCACGTCGTGGATGGTGCGCAGGCCCTTGGCGTTCCAGGTTTTCAGGATGCTGTTCCAGTACCACAGGTCCAGCTTGGGGCCTGCCTGCACAGCAGCTTCCTGTACCATGGCGTCATCGTAGCCGTACACCTCGTACCAGCGGGCAATGGCCTTGCGGCCGCCCAGGGTGAGCTCGTCGGTGGAGATGCCCAGCAGGCCGCTGACGTACTGCTCCCGGTTCCGGCGCAGGGCCAGCAGCTTGAGGTGGGCGTCGGCCTGCTCGCCGGTCTCCACGCCCTCGGTGCGCCAGACCTTCAGCTCATGCACCACGGCAGCCATGGTGCGCTTGCCGCAGCTGGCCACATAGGCCACGCACAGCATCACGGTCTCCGGCGCAAAACCCTCCTGCACATACAGGTTCACCAGTTTTTCCATCTCGCGGTGGGTCAGCGGGCGGGCAAAGCCGGTCTGGGCGCAGTCGATCAGGCTGGAGATCATGGGGTCGGTGCGGCTGGCGGCGGCGATCTCGGCCCAGGTCATGGGGGCGGGGGCACTGGGCTCGGCACCCGGGGCCGCGTTTTCCTCGTAGCGTTCCAGCAGCCCGGCACCGGCCCAGAAGGACAGGGCACTTTCGGCGCTGATGCGGCTGCGCAGCTTGAGGTCTGCGCAGATCTTGTCCGGGTCGGTGATGCCGGTGGCCAGTACATACAAAGCCACCCGGACGTTGTATTCTTCGGCGATGCCCAGCTTGGAAAATACCAGCTGCGGCACCGCGATGGTATCGCCTTGGAGTTCTTTCAAACGGTAGATCATGCGTTCCTCGTCTCTGCTTCTTCTTCGGGTTCCGGTGCGGGCGGCGTCCAGGGGTCGCAGTCCATCATGTCGGGGCAGTTCTTCCAGCGTTCCGGGTCGGCGTTGAAGGCGTCCTCCAGACAGCTTGCGGCGGCGGCGCGGCCCTCGTCGGTCAGCGGAAAAATTTCCTGTCGGCGCAGGGCCGGGTCGGTCATTTCCAGCGTCCAGGGGTCCGGCCAGTAGTCCACCGTCAGGATGCTCTCCTCCTTCACGGCACCCTCGCCGCCCTCCGGGTCCGGCACGCTGCGCTTGCCCGGGGTGAGCCGATAGCGCAGGCCGTATTCGTTGCCGCTGTAGGTGTTCTTGCACTTGAAGTAATGCAGCAGGGGCACAAAGATCATGGTTGCAAAGGTCCTTTCCGGTGCAGGGCTCACAGCCGCCGCACAATTACTTCTATTATAAAAAACCATGCCGCAAATTGCAACCGCAAAATAAACGGCCGCCGCCCGCCCGGGGTGCCCGGAGCGGCGCAGCAGCCGTAAATGCAGAAAAATCAGAGATCCGTGCGGGGCTTGGCCGACATTTCCCAGAAATGCAGCTCATGCACCGAGCAGTCGTGGAAGATGGCGCGGCAGCGGGCTGCGCGCTCCGGCGACAGGCCGGTGCACACCTTTTCCGCATAGGCGGCCCAGGCGCGGCAGGCGTCCGCATAGCCGGGACCGGCGTAGTCCTGCACCAGCGGGCCGTAGAGGGTGTCCCGCACGGCAGGGGAGCGGTCCAGCATTTTCTGGAAGATCCAGCCGTAGCTCAGCATGCAGGGCAGGCAGGCCATGATGCATTCGGCCTCTCCCTCGCCGTTTTTTGCGGCGTTGATCATGCAGTCCACATAGGCGCGGTTCTCCGGCCGCAGGGGCAAGGCCTGCAAGTCGGCTTCCGACAGGCCAAACTGCTCCAGATAGTGCAGACGGGTCACATCCTCGCTCTCCTGCACAAAGCCCAGCAGGGAGTAGTAATTGCGCAGCGTCTCCATGGTGCGGGCCTTGGTCATGCCCCAGGCAAACACCTTGGCGTATTCCCGCAGGTAAAGACTGTCCTCCACGATGTAACCCTTGAAGCAGGCTTCGTCCAGAGTGCCGTCCTCCATCCTGCGCAGGAATTCGGTGTCCAGGCACTGCTGCCACACCGGCAGATCCTCCTGCACCAGGGAGGAAACAAAAGGCATCTCAGCCATCCACAAACTCTCCCTTCAGAGCAAACATATGATCCATGGGGCCGGAGCCGTGGCCCAGATCCAGCATGGCGGACAGGCAGCCGGAAATGTAGGCCTTGGCCCGCTCCACCGAGGTGTCCAGATCGAAGCCTTTGGCCAGATTGGAGGCAATGGCGCTGGACAGGGTGCAGCCGGTGCCGTGGGTGTTGGGGTTGGCGATGCGTTTGCCGTGGAACCATTTGCCGGTGCCGCTGCGCCACAGCAGGTCGTCGGCGTCGTTGATCTGGTGGCCGCCCTTGCACAGCACGGCGCAGCCGTATTTCTCGCTGATGGCCTTTGCGGCGGCTTCCATGCCGGCGGCGTCGGAGATGGTCATGCCGGACAGGATCTCGGCCTCCGGGATGTTGGGGGTGAGCACCTCGGCCATGGGCAGCAGCTTGGCGGTCAGGGCCTGCACAGCGTCGTCCCGCAGCAGTTTGGAGCCGGAAGTGGCCACCATCACGGGGTCCACCACGATGTGCTTTGCCTCGTAAGCATGCAGCTTTTCGGCAATGGTGTCGATGAGCTCGGCAGAGCTCACCATTCCGATTTTGACGGCATCCGGGTAGATGTCGGTGAAGATGGCATCCAGCTGCTCTGCCAGAAAGCGGGGCGTGGTCTCAAAGATATCGGTGACACCGGTGGTGTTCTGGGCCGTCAGGGCGGTGATGGCGCTCATGGCAAACACGCCGTTGGCAGTCATGGTCTTGATGTCGGCCTGGATGCCGGCACCGCCGCTGGAATCGCTGCCGGCAATGGTCAAAGCAGTTTTCATACAGTAAAACTCCCTTACAATAAAAATGCGGAGATGCCCGGCAGGGGGCAGCTCCGCACAAAATCACAGAACATGATCTCCCTACGTTGGCATGATCCAAATCAGGTCACAGGTCAGGGCGATGCAGCCCACTCTCAGCCCGCTTTGCGCGGACTCCCTTTTTTCTGGCATCAAGCATACCACAGTCGCGCGCAGGATGCAAGCCTGCGCCGCTGCGCCGCTGCGTTGCGCTGGTCTCTTTTCTTTTGCAGGGAGCTGTGTTAGAATGGGGGCCGGAGAGGTGACAGACATGAAACAGACCAGAACGCGGGCGCTTTTTGCGACATTTTTTAAAATTGGAGCGTTTACCTTTGGCGGCGGCTATGCCATGGTGGCCCTGCTGGAACATGAATTCGTGGAAGAAAAGCAGTGGGTCACCCGGGAAGAGTTTTTGGACATGGTGGCCATTGCGGAATCCACCCCCGGCCCCATGGCGGTGAACAGTGCCACTTACATCGGCTACAAGCTCGAAGGGGTGCCCGGCGCAGCGGCTTCCACGCTGGCGGTGTGTCTGCCGTCTTTTGCGGTCATCTATGCCATCTCACTGTTCTTTGACCAGTTTTTGCAGCTGTCGGTGGTGTCCAGCGCGTTCCGGGGCATTCAGGTGTGCGTGGTCTACTTAGTGCTCTCGGCGGGGCTTAAGATGCTGAAGAACCTGAAAAAGGATGCCTTCAGCCGGGCGGTCCTGGCGGCAGTGCTGCTGGCCATGGTGAGCTGCTCGGTGCTGGCGGTGTCCTTCTCGTCCATCTTCTACATTCTGCTCAGCGGGGCGGCGGGCCTTGCGGTGTACGGTGTGCAGCAGCTGCGGAAGGAGGCGGGTGCAAAATGATCTGCCTGACCCTGTTCTGGAACTTTTTGATGATCGGAACCCTGTCTTTTGGCGGCGGTTACGGCATGATCTCGCTGGTGCGGGAGGTGGTGCTGGGCCACGGCTGGCTCACCGAGAGCGAATTCCTGAGCTTTATTGCGGTGTCGGAGTCCACCCCGGGGCCGCTGGCCGTGAACATGGCCACCTTCATCGGTTCGTCGCAGGCCGGGCTGCCGGGGGCACTGGTGGCTACGCTGGGCGTGGTGCTGCCGTCCTTTGTCATCATCCTGCTGGTGGCGGCGGTGCTGCGCAGCGTGCTCCGGTACGCCGGGGTACAGGCAGTGCTGGACGGGGTGCGCCCCTGTGTGGTGGCCATGATCCTGGCCACGGCGGTCACGATGGGCCTTTCCACGCTGGGCGGCTATACGGCCGGCCCGGCGGGCGGCTTTGCACCGGACGGCCGGGCCGTTGCGGTGTTTGTGCTGCTGGGGCTGGTGCACTGCGGGTACAAAAAAATACGGCAGAAAGCACCATCCCCCATTGGGATGATCCTGCTTTCTGCCGTACTGGGCATCGTGTTCTGGCACTGAGAAGGGCTCAGCCCTCCGGCTGCTGCTTCAGTTCCTGCCGGATGTCCTTGATGGACATACCGGCTTTTTTCATGCAGCCGATCACCCGCAGCCACTCGATGTCGCTTTCGCGGAACTGGCGGATGCCGCCGGATGACCGCGCTACAAAGGGCAGCAGACCTTCCTTGTCATAGTAGCGCAGGGTGGATGCCGGAACGCCCAGCATCTTTGCCATTTCACCGATGGTGTAGACCATGAGATCCTCCTTTGGACGGCGTCGGGATAAAAAGAACCTCCGGACGGAAGGGCCCGGAGGTGGGTTGGTGCGGGAGAAGGGGGTCGAACCCTCACTCACGGGGAACTGGTGCCTAAAACCAGCGCGTCTGCCATTCCGCCACTCCCGCAAAATAGATGGTTCCTATAGTTTAGCAATTCTGTCGCAAAAAGTCAATTGCCGCGGCAAGGATTTATAGTCAGCCTCCGCCCGGTGCATACTATAGCAGACAATTTTTCAAAAAAGGAGAGGACTGCGTATGCACAGAGCGGGGCTGGTGCGCCTTGTGCGGATGGGACTTGTCTACCTGTTGGTGGCGGCTGCGGCGGCGCTGGGCTGGCTGTGGCATGCTCTGCCGGGGGAGATCTGTCTGGAGCCCGGGCAGACGCTGCAATTGCCGCGCTTTGCCTGGGTGGAGCCCTTGCGGGGGCGGGGAAGCCGCAACGTGGCCAGCACCCGGGCGGTGGGAAGTTATCAGGTCACGCTGGCGCTGGGCGGCTGGCTGCCGGTGCGCACCATCCGTGCGGTGGTCACCGAGCGCCCGACGGTGACCGTGTGCGGAACGCCCTTCGGGGTCAAGATGTTCTCGGAAGGCGCCCTCGTGGTGGGATTTTCGGATGTAAACACCGCCGCCGGGCCGGAAAACCCGGCCAAGGCTGCCGGGCTGCGTCTGGGGGACCGGGTCATCCGCATCGGCAGCACGGCCACCGAGGACAACGATGCCGTGAAGCAGGCACTGGAAGCGGCGCAGGGCGGCGCGGTGGAGGTGGTGTACGTCCGCAGCGGGGAACAGCGGCAGACCAGCCTGACCCCGGTGTGGGATGCCTCTTCCGCCCAGTGGCGGGCCGGGATGTGGGTGCGGGATTCTTCCGCAGGGGTGGGCACCATGACCTTTGTGGACCGGCAGCTGGGGGTGTTTGCCGGGCTGGGCCACCCCATCAGCGACAGCGACACCGGCGAAAGCGTAGCCCTGCGCAGCGGCGAGATCGTGGCCTGCAGCATTGTGGGCTGCACCAGCGGCACCATTGGCAGTCCGGGGGAGCTGAAGGGAAAATTCCTTGGCACCCATGCGCTGGGCAGCATTGGCATCAATGGACCGAACGGTGTCTACGGCACCCTGCGCACCGCGCTGCCGGGCGAAACGCGGGAGCTGGCCTTTGCACAGGAGGTGGTGCCCGGCGAGGCGGAGATCTGGGCCACCACCGAGGGCGAGACGCCCCGGGCCTACAAAGTGCGCATCGAGAAGGTGAACGACGCCGACCCCCGCCGGAATATGATCCTGCGGGTGACCGATCCGGCACTCCTGGCCAAAACCGGCGGCATCGTGCAGGGCATGAGCGGCAGCCCCATCCTGCAGAACGGGCGGCTGGTGGGCGCGGTGACCCATGTGCTGGTCAACGACCCTACCCGGGGCTACGGCATCTTTGCCCAGACCATGCTGGAACAGGCACAGCAGGCGGCAAAAACAGATCACGCAGCCTGAAAAACCACTGTACGCGAAAAATAAGCGGCTGGTTCGATTTTCTTTGCCAAAATTTGCCATAAAAAACCGTTGAACTGTATGGAAAAATATGGTAAAATCCATGGTGTTAAGGGAACTGCACACATTGGAGGGAACAACCATGGACAAAGTGAGATTTTTGATGTCGGATACCGGGGCACAGATCACGGCGGCCTGCCGCGAAGCACTGGAGCAGAAAGGCGTGGAGGTCACGGTCGTGGAAAAGGACGGGAACAAGGTCCTGCAGAAGATGCTGTCCGTCCGGCCGCAGGTGGTGCTGCTGGACGCCTTTATGCCGGGGCTGGATGCACTGGCGGTCAAGCAACGCTACAATGCCGCCGGGGAGCGGCACACGTCCTTTTTTGTCACCGGTGCATTCCAGAGCGAAGAAATGGTGCAGGAATTGCTGGACGAAGGGTTTGCCTACTATTTTGTCAAGCCATTTGACGAAAACGTGCTGGCATCCCGCGTGCTCAAGGTGGCTCTGGGACAGGAAAAACGGGTGCTCCACACCAGCGTGGACAGCGACGAGCTCACCGTGACCGAGATCCTGCACCAGATCGGTGTGCCCGCCCACATCAAGGGTTACCAGTTTCTGCGGGACGCCATCCTGCTCACGATGAACGAGCCGGAGTATATCAACGCGGTGACCAAGCGCCTGTACCCGGAGATCGCCAAGCGCAACGGCACCACCGCCAGCCGGGTGGAGCGCGCTATCCGCCATGCCATCGAGGTGGCATGGGACCGGGGCGATGTGGATACGTTGAACAGCTACTTCGGCTACACCATCCATAACCTGCGCGGCAAGCCCACAAATTCGGAATTCATTGCAATGATAGCCGATAAAATGCGGCTGGATAAACGGCAGAGGGTTGGGTGAACAGAGAAACGGTAAAACGTCTGAAATTATTCCATAATATTCCAACGATGGGAGCTGTACCAATCAATATAGCGAAAAACGTTGTGGAAATATGGAACCAGACCAATAAATAACTTGAATCTAAGGCAATAAATCTCCTGTATTTATTGGGTCATAGTCCCGGCAAATACAGGAGGTTATTTTTTATGCTTATCCGGGATGTGGAGATGTTCATTGAACACTGTGAAAACAAAGGGCTTGCAACAAAGACGATTGGAAGTTATGAACAAACGTTGCGCCTTTTGATGCTCTACCTTGATGAACAGAGCATCACACAGACAGAAAAAATCACGCACACGGTCATTCAGAACTATGTTAAGCAGATAAAGGAACGGGGCAAGTACACTGTCACAAGTAACCCGAACAGCGGGAACTATCAGGAGCGGCGGTTGGATTTCGGCAAGAAAGTGTCAGATGTGACCATCAATAACTATCTGCGGAACATGAGTGCTTTTTTCAATTGGTGTGTGGAGGAAGAGTTGATACTCCGTTCGCCCGTCAAGAGAGGAGATTTTATCAAGGTGGAACGCAAACCGCTGGAATTCGTGTCGGACGAAGATTTCAAACGTCTGTTGCGAAATATGAATACGGCCAGCTTCAGCGAGTACCGGGATTCTATCATCATTCAGCTTTTGCTAGATACCGGCATGAGAGTCAACGAATGTCTATTGATTCAAGTAACGGACTTGAACTTGCAAAAGCGGTATATCTATCTTCCGGCAGAGAATACCAAAGGCAAGAAAGGCCGTTATGTGTTCTTCTCTGACAAAATGGCAACGCAACTGCAACGGTGGATAAAGTATAAGGATAGATACCGGGACAGCGATTTTCTGTTCTGTACAAACAAAGGTAAATTTCTTGAGGTGAATAATTTTGAAGCCAATGTCCGCAAGTATGCCCAGCGGATAGGGCTAAAGGACATTCACCCGCACGTTTTCCGAAACAACTTTGCAAAGCGCTTCCTTATGAGCGGCGGCGACATCTACACCTTGAGCCGCTTGCTAGGGCACAGCAGCGTTACCGTAACAGAGCAGGCCTATTTGGATGTGAACCAAGACGACCTTGCAGAGATGTACCGCAAGCACAGCCCGCTTAGTAAGATAATTTAACAAGAAAAGCCACAGTTGGGATTTTTGTTCCCGTCTGTGGCCTTTTAGATATATGGATATTTCATTATTGAGATTAGCTGTTTTCCTCTTTCCTTTCAGCAATATATGCCACAAGGTCATACACCAGCCGCTTTTCCTGTTCATTCATACCGCGCAGCACTATCTGTTCTTGCGATTCAAGCCCTAAAATATCATCAGTAGTAGTGTGAAACAGTTGTGCAAGGGCTATCAGGTATTGCGCAGTCGGTGCAGAAAGTTCCATTTCCCAAGCATTGACACTGGCACGCGTAACGCCCAGCTTACGAGCAAGGCCAGCTTGGGAAAGCCCGGCATTCTCCCGAAGACGCTTGATGTTGTCAGAAATCATATTGTTCACCTTCCCACATCTACTTTACTATACAGTCCTTGATATTAAATTATCCAATAATGCATAGTTTTGTTGACATTCGGTCAGTCAAAGCGTACAATGAACTTACGGATATTTACCTTTAAGGAAAGGAATCTTGACATGAAACGAAAAATTGCTCTAGTGGTCGGCTCAACACTCTTATGTGCGAGCATTCTTTCTGGATGTGCTTCAGCAACCCCTGTTGACAAATATCTTCGTTCTTTTGATAAGGGCGACAGCGAAGCGGCATCTCAAATTTACAGTGAAGAAATCAAAGACAACGCTGAAGACAAAGAAGCTCTACAAACCAAGCTGAAAGAACGCATGGATTCTATTTATGAAGACTTCAAGTCTGGCAAAATCACATCTGATGAAGCAAAAGAGAAGCTAAAGAGCTATAAAGAGTACGACACCTCTTCTGTCTACGCATTTACGACCATCAATAAAGTGACTACACTTCAAAAATCCAAAGATGCCTATTCTGACGCAGAAAAAGCGGAAAATGACGGCAATTTAGCTGATGCCATTACGAATTATAAGAGCGTTATCGAGGATGACCCGAATCACGAAACCGCACAGGCAAAGGTTTTGCAGTTGAGCGAAACCTATACCGAAACGATGAAGGCACAGGCACAGCAGGAAGCGGATTCAAAAGATTATGACCGCGCAATCAACACTATCAACAAATTGTCTGATGTTGTCGGTAACACGGATGAATTAAAAACTCTTGCCCAAGAATACAGCGAATTGAAGAACTATCGTTACATTAAAGTTGTATGTACCAACAAAGAAAATCTTCCCGAAGATAGTTCTGCATGGAGATTTTCGGATTATGTGCTCTTCACCTATGAGCTAACCAATAATAGCGATAAAGCAATTAAGGGAGTTCAAGGCGTTTTGCACATCAAGGATTTGTTTGGTGACTCCATCATGGATAGCGGCTGTGATTTTACAGGCTATACTATTCAACCGGGAGAAACCCATGTGGACGATGAATTAAGCCTAGAAATCAATCCTTATATCGATTATATGACTAAGGTTTATAATACCAACTACTCTGACCTGATTTTCGAATATGAACCCAGCATGATTGTATTTGCAGACGGAACCAGCGTGTCGTTATCTTAAACACATGGAGGATTTAACATGAAAAAATCTTTATCACTCGCTGTAACAGCCTTTTTATTCTGTCTGTTTGTCCTTCCATGTTTTGCGGCGGGAACACGACCTGCTGTTGAAGTCATGTGGACTGATTTCGATATGAATTCTGTTGGCGGCGTCAGCCCTCAAATTTGGTATCGAAGCAATTCGGATAAGCCTATTAAATACATCGAGTGGCATTTAACTGCTTATAACGCTGTTGGAGACCCTGTAAAATGTGATATTCGTAACCGGTCTAGTATAATTGCAGAAACTGTTGGCCCTATTTATAAAACGGTTCTGCATTCTAGTAGCACAACTCCTTACACTAAGACTTATTGCGCTGATGATGACCCATTTAAAACCAGCTACTATACAGGCTACTATATTAATACCACTAATCCAGCACTATATCATAATGGTTCAGGCCTTAAATATACTATCGACATGGATAGCTTTGGAAATTACTATGCTAGTGGTAGAAACCTTGATGAAACTTTTTTGTCTGCAGATGAAATCGCTAATGCAGTATACAAAGACTATTCTTATTTTGAAATCTGCTGGTATAACTTCACTATCGCAGATTTTCGTGTAACGAAAGCTGAAGTTATATTCATGGATGGTTCTAAAACCGTTGTTTCCGGTAATTCGGTTTATTCTCCATATTTTAAGCATGATTTGGACAATAAGCCTTTTACGACACAAGTCAACCAGTATTCCGATGTCTATAACTATAAAGACTATCTGAACTATAATCCTGACTTAAATGAAGTATTAGGTAATAATCAAAGAGCCCTGTTTGAACACTTCATTAGCTTCGGCATGAAAGAAGGTCGTCAAGGCAGCAGCGAGTTTAACCTTGATGCCTACAAGGCAAACAACCCTGACCTTGTTGCAGCCTTTGGCGACGATAATGTAAAATACTACGAGCATTACATCTCTAGTGGAAAAGCCGAAGGACGCAAAGCAACCTAACTTAAAGCATATCCGATAAACGCACTTCCTGCCCTGTGAAAATGGGGCAGGATTTTTTTGTTAAATCAGAGTATACTTGCGCTTTACGCTTGATTTGGCTCCGATAGTGTAAAATTCAAGTTCGTTTATGAATTATTTGCAAACTTGTAAATAAAGTTATAGACTTTGTTTTTACACTATGGTATAATACTAAATGTAAGGACGATAACTCAGCCGAAAGGACGGTTTTAGAATATGTCGAACATTGCGTATGTCAGAGTCAGCACCGCAGAGCAGAACGAAGCACGCCAGATTGAAGCGCTCAAGAAGCACAACATCGACAAGTGGTTTACCGAAAAGGTCAGTGGCAAGAATATGAATCGCCCCCAACTTGAAGCCATGCTTGACTATGTGCGTGAAGGCGATACTGTTTACATCCATGATTTCAGCCGACTTGCACGCAGCACGAAAGACTTGTTGTCCATCGTGGAGCAGTTGCAGGAGAAAGGCGTTCACTTGGTATCAAACAAAGAAAACCTTGATACCAGCACACCGACCGGAAAATTGATGCTTACAATGATAGCCGCTATTAATGAATTTGAACGGGAGAACTTGTTGGAGCGGCAACGTGAAGGCATCGCCATTGCAAAAGAGCAGGGAAAATTTAAAGGCGGGCAAGTTAAGAAGATTGATGATAAAGCTTTTAATGCCGCATATGAGCAGTACAAGCGCCGCGAACTAACTAAAGGTCAGATGGCGCAAAAGCTCCATATTAGCCGCCCAACGCTTGATAAGATGCTTAAAGAGCGTGGCTATTGGGTTACTGACCGTGTTTTCTTCACGCCGAAACAAAAGTAAATTCAGATATCAGCCCTTCCCGCCACCATGGGAAGGGTTATCTTTTCACTTAAATTAAAAAAAGAATCCGCGATTTACAAATATTGGAAACTAGTTTTCTGGATTGCCGGTGTAGCCCTTTGCTGCACATCATAGCATGAGGCGATAACCACACCATTTTTACGGGTATCTGATGCTGAATGGCGTTTCTGGAACAATTGTGACGTAATACCGTTGAATCCTGCGGACGAAGGCGCGAATAACTATTTTAATAGCATTTTGTACAATTAGATTTTTAAAATAATTATTTTCTTTGTGCAAAATGCTTGACTCGCAGAGATTTTTGTGTATAATAGCTCATGCAGCCGGGAGCAAGACTTCCGATGCACAGAGAGCGCAATCTGTTTGTTCGTTAAGTTGAGAAAGTGTCTGGTTGGATGAAAGATATAAAATTCTGATTTTGTGGATGACCGAAACCCGACCAGACTACAAAGCGTGAAATAAGAAAGGATGAATAAATTATAAGCGCTATGAACTATCTGAGCATCCCGGATTATAAAGAATGGACACCGGGGCTATATCTTGTTGACGCTGGATGCAACGCAGGCAAATCAACTTTTGTCATCAAAGAATTGTACCCCTTTGCAAAGGAGCAACATAAAAGAATCTTGATGTTTTCTAATCGTCTGGCGTTGAAGGGACAGCAGGAAATTCTAACGCAAGGCACGGATATTATGCTGATGACCTATCAGAAGTTGGAATTTAACCAGTATCAACAGAAAATTGAAATTATTTCTACATACCAGCATGAGGATTTAATGCCTTTTGTGGAGCAATTTGATTATTTGGTATTGGATGAGGCTCACTATCTGTTTCAGGATGCATCTTTCAATTTGGCAACTGAAACAATTATTGAGATGGTGGAACGCTATCGAGATTCCAAAATCGTGCTTATGCTGTCAGCTACACCCCAGCTTTTGAAAAAATATTTTGATACGCAGATTAAAAAGACCTATGTTGTTGAGCGAGACTATAGCTATATCAAGAAGTTGTATGCATATGATGACCGTGAAGCAGTTTTTAAAATTATTAATGATATTCCCAAGAATGAAAAAATTGTTTTCTTTGGAGACAAAAAAGAGAGATTACAGGAATTACAGCGTCAGTTTGAGGATAGCGTTTATCTGAGCAGTGACAACAAAGGGCAAGAACTAACATTTAAACAAATCGTAACACAAGAATATTTTGATTGCAGAATTTTGTTTACAACAAAGGTTCTTGATAACGGCATTAATTTAAAGGATAAAGCTATCAAACATATCATTATTGATTTGAGCGATTTAACAGAGTTTGTTCAGTGCTTGGGTAGAAGACGTATCACAGATATGAATGATACTGTAACGGTCTACTTTTACGCAGGAATCAAAAGCATTTCTGGTAAGTATGGATACTTAAAAGAAGCTATGGAAATTGCAGACGAGTATTTTGAATATAAAGAGCATAACTGCTTAGACATTTTTCAGAATAAATATCGCATTAAGCATAATCTTCCAAACTTCTTTGATAACATGATGAATCTGGTATACCCAGCATACTTTAAAGCAAAGCATGATTTTGCATTTTATCGAGATATCACTGAAAAGCGCAAGTCTATGAAAAAAGAAGTAAGTAGATTGTTGAAGAAGCCCTGCGAAGATTATGAAAAAGTAGAAAAGAATTACAGGCTGAAGCTGTATTTGGAATCTAATGTAGACAAAAGATTTTTCAAACAAGACAGAAAAAATTTAATTGAAGTGTTTGATGTGAGACAAGGCGAATATGTCTTGAAGTCAAGAAATGTCCTTAACCAATATTTAAAAGACTACGGCTTTGATTATTGTATTGGGGTGGGAACAGAGAAAAGAAAGGTTTATTGGGTGATAGAAAAACAGAAATAACAGCATGATGCAGAAATTGTTGGCACCCCTTATATAGGGGTTACCTATAAAAATTGTACAATGACATAAAAGGAGAATAAAAATGGTTCCTAATTATCCACCGTATGAAAAGAAGATTGAACACAATGGTAAAGAAGTAACGGTTCATCTTTGGAAAAATGAAGAAATCGGGCAGCTTGAAGATTATCCTATGTATCACATTACGTCTGAAGGACGTGTTTTTAGCTGGCGCAAAGGTAAATTCTTAAAGTACCGTTTTTTAAATCAGAAAGAAACGAAAGATGGTAACAAAAAGTATTATGTGCGCTATTTGCTGAAAAATGCAACTACAGGTCAAAAAGATGAAATGCTGGCACACGTTCTAGTTTGGAAACTTTTTGGAGACTATCCTATTCCTGAAGATGGCGTTGTTCACCATATCAGTGGAGACAGCTTGGATAATAGGCTCATCAATTTACAGGCATTGACCAAAGAAGAACATGATAAGATTGCTGGTGGCTTTCAGCTTGGTGTAGAAAGAAAGGTAGTAGATAGCAGCACCTTTGCCAGAGGTGGTCACGATTTTCCTTTTACAAAGATGAAATACTTTGAAAGAAAAGATGATGCAGCAAAATATCTGAATATGGATATGAAAGAGTTTGAAAAGTTTTTAAAGCGTAAACCTGAAGAAATTTTCTGTGAAGATGTTAAAGCATGGCACGCTCCTGATGGACGCATTGTGTTGAAGTTCAAGAAGAAGTACTCTAAAAAGGAAGACTTGATTTATTATGAAATTTAAAAAAGTACCTGATTTTACATAATAACGCATTAACAATCGACACCACGCAGTATGATTGACTTAAATTTAAAGATATAGAGGTATAATGTGGATTGTTTAAAAGAACTTTCTCATCTGCAAGCTGAAAATCAAAAATATGATGATGTTATAGAAAAAGCCTCTAAAGAATTGGGCGAAGCTCTGTTAACCATTGTGGAGGAAAATCAACTCAATGATGGCATTTGTGGTTTTACAGAGTTTTGTGTAGAAGATTTGTGTGATGCAAACCATGCCATCGGCTATAATGATTGCTTGATTGAGATGGCAAAGCATGGAGCAGCTAATGAGCCTGTTATCTACCCTAACAACTAAACTTTTATAATATAATAAGGCGGCCTGTCAGACTACGATTAAACGTAGCTGGCAGGTTTTTCTATTAGATGGATTATTCTCTTGTTAAATTGAAGATAATGCCCCGGCGGGGCTGTATATTGGGACTTGAGCGACTGTGACAAGACTCCGCCGGGGAGAACTGCTCCAATACAATATGTAAAGAACATTGCTTTTGTGGCTGAAATGCGGTATACTTGTAGCACAATAAATTGTTTGAGATTATACCAACAAATAATCAGATTTTGACTTAGATTTATTGCCCTTCTCTGATAACATCCCCGCCCACATCAAGGGTTACCAGTTTCTGCGGGACGCCATCCTGCTCACGATGAACGAGCCGGAGTATATCAACGCGGTGACCAAGCGCCTGTACCCGGAGATCGCCAAGCGCAACGGCACCACCGCCAGCCGGGTGGAGCGCGCTATCCGCCATGCCATCGAGGTGGCATGGGACCGGGGCGATGTGGATACGTTGAACAGCTACTTCGGCTACACCATCCATAACCTGCGCGGCAAGCCCACAAATTCGGAATTCATTGCGATGATCGCCGATAAGATGCGGCTGGATAAACGGCAAAGGGTGGGGTGAGCGGCAACTGCCCCACAAGGGGTCTTGTCCCAAAAAAACAGGGAAAAACCCAAAATTCCCTCTTGCTTTTTTGAAAAGCAGTGCTATAATAGTAAGGCAATCGTTTCCAAGGCCGCTCGAGGGGGTAGCCGATATTGAAGGTTGTGATGGGCACATACATTAAATATGGCCCCAATACGTCAGAACCAGAATTGAGGTGAAAAGAATGAAACAGGGTATCCATCCGAACTACGTTGACTGCACCATTACCTGCGCTTGCGGTAATGTCATCAAGACTCGTTCCACCAAGCCCGAGATCCACGTCGAAGTTTGCTCCAAGTGCCACCCCTTCTACACTGGCAAGCAGAAGCTGGTCGACACCGGCGGACGTGTTGAGCGCTTCAACAAGCGCTTTGGCCGTAATAAGTAATTACAGGCTTTTCCAGCGCCGTCTCCTTCGGGAGGCGGCGCTTTTTTGCGTTTCGGGGCGGAATTGTTTTTGCTTTCCACACAGGTTTGCCCCAATTTGAACACAATTTCCGTCTAAAATAAACCAGCATTCAATCAACCGAGAAGGAGCGTATTGCTGTGGTCGAAGTATCGCATCTGAGCAAGAATTACGGCAGCCATCCGGCCATCCGGGATCTGACCTTTTCCGTGGCGGACGGGCAGGTGTATGGGCTGCTGGGCCCCAACGGCGCGGGCAAATCCACCATTATGAACATCCTGACCAGCTACCTGACCCCCACCGGCGGGGAAGTGAAGGTGGCAGGCTTTTCCCTGCCGGAGCAGGCGCAGCAGGCCAAAGCCTGTGTGGGCTACCTGCCGGAGCAGCCGCCGCTGTACCCGGAAATGACCGTGCAGGAATATCTGGACTTTGCGGCCGAGCTCAAGGGGGTCAAAAAAGCCCAGCGCCGCGAGCAGGTGCAGCAGGCCGCCCGGCGCACCGGGCTGGATCAGGTGATGCCCCGGCTCATCCGCAGCCTGTCCAAGGGCTACCGCCAGCGCGTGGGCATTGCGCAGGCTCTTCTGGGCAGCCCGCAGCTGATCATTCTGGATGAGCCCACGGTCGGCCTGGACCCGGCGCAGGTCATCGGCATCCGTAAACTGATCCGGGAACTGGGCAAGACCCACACGGTCATCCTGTCCAGCCACATCCTCAGCGAGGTGCAGGCGGTGTGCAGCCGGGTGCTGATCCTCTCCAAGGGAGCGTTAGTGGCCGAGGGCACTCCGGAGCAGCTGAGTGAGAAGCTGAGCCCCGGCATCCGCCTGCGTGTTACCGCGCTGGGCAGCAGCGATACGGTGCTGCCGGTCGTGGAAGCGGTGCCGGGTATTACCGGGGTGCAGCTGGTCAGCGAAGCAGACGGCGAGGTGACCTTTACTGCGGAGACTGCCGACACCACCGACCGCCGCGCCGAGGTGTCCCGCGCCCTTTCAGAGGCGGGGTGCACGGTGCTGGAGCTGACGGCGGAGAACCGCAGCCTGGAGGAAGTGTTCCTGGCTCTGACCGGGGAAACCGCCGATGTGCCGGAAGAACCGGAAACTGAACCGAAAGGAGAATGACCGATGTTCGCAATTTTCAAACGGGAAGTCCGCAGCTGCTTCCATGGAATGATCGGCTATGTGCTCACCGCCTTTCTGCTGGTGGCATCGGCCATCTATTTTGTGGCGCTGAACCTGGGCTACGGCCTGCCGGACTTTGGCTACTATACGCTGTACAACACCATTTTTATGCTGCTGTTCTATTTTCCGGTGCTGACCATGCGTTCCTTTGCGGAGGAACGCCGCACCCGCACCGACCAGCTCCTGCTCACCAGTCCGGTGCCGGTGACGGGCATCGTGCTGGGCAAGTTCTTTGCCCTGTGCGTGGTGTTTGTGCTGCCCTGCGTGGTGGACGCAGTCATGATCCTGACCCTGTGGGCACTGGGAGCGACCGCTGCCAGTACGCTGGCCAATTTTGCGGCGCTGCTGTGCTACTATCTGCTGGGCTGCACCGCCATTGCCATCGGGGTGTTCCTGTCCAGCCTGACCGAAAACCAGATCATCGCGGCGGTGGCCGGAGCGGCGGCGCTGCTGCTGGCCTATCTGATGCCCAGTCTGCGCAATATGTTCACCACCGGCAGCGCCGTGGCGCTGGCATTGTTCACCGCACTGGCCGCGGTGCTCAGTGTGGTGGCGGGCCTGCGCAGCCGCAGCTTCACGCTGGGGTGTTTGACCTTTGCCGGGTGCTGTGCGGCGCTCACGGTGTTGTTCCTGCTGCGCAGCAGCTGGCTGACCGAGGGCTTCAGCGCCGTGCTGAGCGCACTGTGCCTGTTTGCTCCCTTTGCGGAATTCGTCAACAGCAACTTTTCCATCCCCACACTGGTGTACTATCTCACCGTGACGGTGCTGTTCCTGTTCTTTACCGTGCAGGAACTGGAAAAACGCCGCTGGAACTGAGGGGAGGGTACAACAATGAAAAACAGAAAGAACCGGCCGGTCAACGGCAAGGTATTCCGCAGTGGGGTGTACTCCACCGCCATTCTGGCGGCTGCCATCCTGCTGGCGGTGCTGGTCAATCTGGTGGTGCGGGCACTTCCGTCCAAATACACGGAGTTTGACCTTTCGGAGGCCAAAATGTACACCCTGGGCGACAGCTCGGTGCAGCTGGCACAAAGCCTGCAGCAGGATGTGACCATTTATTATCTGTGTGAGACGGGCAGCGAAGATGCCATCATCACGAAGCTGTTGGACCATTACGCCGCCGAAAGCAGCCATATCCATTGGGAGCAGAAGGACCCGACCCTTTACCCGACCTTTGCGGCGCAGTACGGGGCCGAAAATGCATCCACCGGAAGCCTGATCGTGACCAGCGGGGAGGACAGCGTGGTGCTGGATGCCGCCGATCTGTACGAGTATGACTACTCCGACTATTACACCACCGGCAGTGCCAATGTGACCTTTGGCGGCGAGAAGCAGATCACAGCCGCCATCTATAAACTCACCAGCGGCGACGCCCGGGTGGCCTACTATACCACGAACCATGGGGAACAGGCCCTGACCAGCTCCCTCACCGAGGCGCTGAACGCCCAGAACATCACCCTGCAGCCGCTGGACCTGCTGACCAGCGAGATCCCGGAGGACTGCAGCCTGCTGATCATCAACGCACCCACGTCGGATCTTGCGTCGGATGACGGACTGGTGGACGAGGTGTCCATGCTGCAGAACTACCTGAACGAGGGCGGTAAGGTGCTGCTGACCACCAACATCTACGACGAGACCCCCAATCTGGACGCCCTGATGGCAGAGTTCGGCCTGTCGCGGGAGCCGGGCATCGTGGTGGAAGGTGACTCCGGCCATTCGCTGTACGGCTACCCGTACTCCCTGTTCCCGGATTACGGCGCCACGGAGGAGAGCGCGGCCCTGAACGGCGTGAACAAGGACACCCATGTGATGCTCTCGGTGGCACAGGGTCTTGTGCTGACCGAGACGGAGGATGTGACCGCGGAACCCCTGCTCAACACCTCGGAGCAGTCCTACAGCAAGCAGGACGTCAACAACGCCGCAACCACCGAAAAGGAGAGCGGCGACACCGACGGCCCCTTTACACTGGCCGCCTGGGCATGCAGCGACAACACCGGGGCGGAAGTGATCTGGATCGGCTGCCCGAATGTGGACAACGAACAGGTGTACCAGTCCATTCCCGGCAACCGCACCTTCCTGCAGGGCTGCGCCGTTTCGCTGGCCGGGGATGACAGCGGTCTGCTCATCGACACCAAGGCGCTGGAAGCCGAGCCTATCACGGTGGCAGCTTCGCAGGCCACGACCCTGGGGTTGGTGTTCGTGTTCGTCCTGCCTGCCGCCGTGCTCATAGCCGGTGCCGTGGTGGTGCTGCTGCGCTGCCGCCGATAAGGAGGCTGCCATGAACGCAAAACGACGCACCCTTGCGGTGCTTGCGGCGGTGATCGCAGTGCTGGGGCTGGCGCTCTGGGCCCTGAACCGCAGCACTGCCGCAGAGGAAGCCGCTTCCAGTGCGGCGGCCGATGGTACCATCCCGCTGTGCTCTTTCTCTGCCGCTGACCTGAGCCGCATCACCTACACCTACAACGGGCAGACCCTCACGCTGGACGATGCGGACGGCAGCTGGACGCTGGCGGAGGACTCGGACTACCATCTGGACGAGAGCGCCTGCAATACCATGGTCACAGCGCTTTCGTCCCTCCATGCAAAGCGGCGGCTGGACGCGCAGGCCGGGGAGGACTACGGCTTTGACGCGCCGGAGTTGACTGTAACAGTCACGGCGGCCGGGCAGACCACCACCCTGACCTTTGGCAGCAGCAACACCGTCACCGGCGACCGCTATGTGCAGAAGGACGGAGACACCGCCCTGTATACCGTGGACGCCAGCCGGATGGCCTGCTTTGCCTGCGATAAGGCCGGGCTGTTCGGCAGCTTCAGCCCGGCGGGCTTTGCCGCGTCGGATGTGGAGCAGGTGGCGTATACGCTGGCCAGCGGGGAAAAAGTCTCGCTGACTGCCGGTTCCGAGCTGGCAGGGGACGGAGACGAAGCGGATTCGGCTTCCTACGAGACGGTGTGGCGCTTTGCCGGAGATGCCGACACGGACCTGAATCAGGACAAGGTGCAGAGCATACTCTCGGCCCTGAGCAGCTATGTGTCCGGCCAGATCACCCCCGCCGACGGCGCGGACCCGGCGGCCTGCGGCTTTGATGCCCCGTTGGCCGTGGTACAGGTGACCACGGCCGACGGAACAAAGACCCTCACCTATGCCAGCGGCACCGATGGGGATTACCTGATGGTGGAAGGCGATGATTCCATCTATGCAGTGGACGGCAGCATCGTGCAGGCCGTGACCCAGACGGCCGACGCGCTGACAGCGGCCTGAACGGCAAAAAAATCCATCCTGGGCCCGGCGAAAAAACCGCTGGGGCGCAGGATTTTTTTATGGTCTCTGTAAAGTTTCGGCAAACCTCGACAGAGTGATTGACATTTGCCCCCGGATTGTTTATGATAAGCCATGACAGGGCAGAATAACTGCGCAATATTACGGTCGTCATGGATGTTGTGCAGGGCTGGGTCACCCTGATGCGGGAGAAGGATGGGGCACGGGCCCTGTCTTTTTTCGTATCTGAGTTATAAGGAGGATATTGTAAAAAATGGACAACTCGGTGATCGTTTCACTGCGGGATATCGTGGTGGAATTTGATGGTCAGCGCATTCTGGATGGGCTGAACCTCGACATCCATGACAAAGAGTTTGTGACGCTGCTGGGCTCCTCCGGCTGCGGCAAAACCACCACCCTTCGCCTGATCGCAGGCTTTCTGGAGCCCAACTCCGGCAAGGTGCTGCTCAAGGGCCAGGACATTACCGGTGTGCCGCCCTACAAACGCCCGGTGAATACCGTTTTCCAGAAGTACGCGCTGTTCCCGCACCTGAACGTGTTCGAGAACGTGGCCTTCGGCCTGCGCCTGAAGAAGATGGACGAAGAGACCATCCGCCGCAAGGTGCGCAACATGCTGGAGGTCGTGGGCCTGAAGGGCTTTGAGCGCCGCAGCATCAGCCAGATGTCCGGCGGCCAGCAGCAGCGCGTGGCCATCGCCCGCAGCCTGGTCAACGAACCGGAGATCCTGCTGCTGGACGAGCCTTTGGGCGCACTGGACCTCAAGCTGCGCAAGGAAATGCAGCTGGAGCTCAAGCGCCTGCAGCGCGAAATGAACATTACCTTTATTTATGTCACCCACGATCAGGAAGAAGCCCTGACCATGTCCGATACCGTTGTGGTCATGAACGGCGGCAAGGTGCAGCAGATCGGCACCCCGGAGGACATCTATAACGAGCCGAAGAACGCCTTTGTGGCGGACTTCATCGGCGATTCCAACATCGTGGACGGTGTGATGCACAAGGACTTCCTGGTGTCCTTCTCCGGCGTGGACTTCCCCTGTGTGGACCGCGGCTTTGCCCGGGAGCAGAGCGTGCAGGTCGTGGTGCGCCCCGAGGACATCGAGGTGGTCTCCCCGGTGGAAGGCCAGCTGGTGGGCGTGGTCAACGACGTCATCTTCAAGGGCGTGCACTTTGAAATGCATGTGGAGTGCGAGGGCCGCGAGTGGCTGATCCATTCCACCCGCGCCTGCACCCCCGGCGAGACCATCGGCATGCGCATCGGCCCCAACGAGATCCACATCATGGCACGGAGCGAGGGGTGATGCGCCATGAAGATTTATGACAAGAAGCTGGCCTATCCGTATTTTGTATGGATGACCCTGTTCACGGTGGTGCCGCTGCTCATTGTGGTGTATTACGCCTTTACCGACGGCAACGGCGCGTTCACCATGGAAAATCTGGCTTCCATCAGCGGTTACGGTTCGGTGTTTGCCCGCAGCCTGCTGCTGGCCCTCATCGCCACGGTCATCTGCCTGGTGCTGGCGTTCCCCATCGGCTATTTTCTGTCCCGCCTGCGGGTGAACAAGCAGCACATCATGCTCATGCTGGTGATGCTGCCCATGTGGATGAACTTTCTGCTGCGCACCTACGCATGGATGGGCCTGCTCAGCGTGAACGGTCCGGTGAATGCCATTCTGGGCTTCTTCGGCCTGGGACCCTATACTATGCTGAACACCTCCGGCGCTGTGGTGCTGGGCATGGTGTACAACTATGTGCCCTATATGATCCTGCCGCTGTACACCAGCATGACCAAGATCGACCAGAGCCTTGTGGAGGCAGCCCAGGACCTGGGGGCCAACACCACCAAGACCCTGCTGCGGGTGCTCATCCCCATGAGCGTGCCCGGCATCAGCACCGGCATCACCATGGTATTCGTGCCGGCAGTGTCCACCTTCGTCATCAGCCGGATGCTGGGCGGCGGTTCCAACCTGCTGATCGGCGACCTGATCGAAATGCAGTTCCTTGGCAACAGCTACAACCTGAATGTGGGCTCCGCCATGAGCCTTGTGCTGATGATCATCGTGCTGCTGTGCATGAGCTTTACGTCCAGCTTTGACGAGGACGAGATGGAGGGTGTGTCCTGATGAAAACAAAACATCTCCGCCTGATGCAGCGTGCCTACGTCATTCTGTTCTTCTGCTTCATGTATCTGCCCATTGCCTACATGATCGTGTTCAGCTTCAACCAGAGCAAGGGCTATTCGCTGTTCACCGGCTTTACCTTAAAGTGGTACAGCAGCCTGTTCCACAATTCGTCCATCCTGCATGCACTGTGGGTGTCCATTGAGGTGGCACTGCTGTCCGCCGTCATCGCCACAGTGCTGGGCACGGCGGCCAGCCTGGGCATCGCGTCCATGAGCCGCCGCAGCCGCCTGCTGGTGACCAACATCACCTACATCCCGGTGGTCAACCCGGAGATCATCACCGGCATTTCGCTCATGCTGCTGTTCGTGGCTTACCAGCGCTTTGCCGAGGGCGTCTCCTGGCTGCCGGACACCATCATGGGCTTCCCGACGCTGCTCATCGCCCACATTGCCTTCAATGTGCCGTATGTCATCTTCAACGTGAGCCCCAAGCTCAAGCAGCTGGACATCAAGCTGTATGAGGCGGCCCTGGATCTGGGCTGCAACCCCAAGCAGGCCTTCTTCAAGGTCATCCTGCCGGAGATCAGCCCGGCCATCCTGTCGGCCTTCCTGATCTGCCTGACCTACTCCATCGACGATTTCATGATCTCCTACTTCAACTGCGGCACCGTGGAAACGCTGCCCATCGCCATCTACTCCATGACCCGCAAGAAGGTCAGCCCGGAGATCTACGCACTGTCCACCATCATGTTCGTGGTGATCCTGTGCATCATTCTGGTTTCCAACGCCATGGAAAGCCGCAGCTACCGCCGCGACCAGAAGGCGCTGAGAGGGGAGGGCGTGTGATGAAACGTTTTGCCGTTCTGCTGCTTACGCTGGCGCTGGCGGTGTGCTGCACGCTGCCGGCCTTTGCGGCAGATACCATTGAGGTGAATGAGGACGTTTCGGTGTCCGGCGATTACGACTGGACCCGCTTCAAGGGCCAGAACATGACTCTGAACGTCTACAACTGGGGTGAGTACATCTCCAACGGCTCGGACGACAGCCTGGACGTGGTGTCCGCCTTTGAGGACCTGACCGGCATCAAGGTGAACTACACCACCTTCGATTCCAACGAGTCCATGTACGCCAAGCTGAAATCCGGTGCGGCGGACTACGATGTGGTGATCCCGTCGGATTACATGGTGGCCAAGATGATCGCAGAAGGGATGCTCAAGCCCCTCAACTACGACAACATCCCCAACTTCCAGAAGATCGACAAAGAGTATCTGAACCCGGATTACGACCCCGAAAATGCCTACACGGTGCCCTACATGCTGTGCACCACCGGCATCATCTACAACACCACGATGGTGGACAAGGCACCCACCAGCTGGGCGGACCTGTGGGATGAACAGTATGCCGGCAACATCCTGATGTTCAACAACAGCCGCGACGCCTACGCCATTGCGGCCTTCAAGAGCGGCCATGACATCAACCCCCAGTCCACGGAAGAAGTGGACGAGGTGGTGAAAGAGCTCAAGGCTCAGAAGCCGCTGGTGCAGGCCTACGTCATGGATGAGATCTTTGATAAGATGATCGGCGGTGAGGCAGCCGTCGGTGTGTACTACTCCGGCGACGCCATCACCATGATCGACGATAACCCCGACCTTGCCTGGGTGTTCCCGGAGGAGGGCAGTGTGCTGTCGGTGGACTGCATGGCCATCCCCGCCACGAGTGAGCACCAGGAAGCCGCCGAAATGTTCATCAACTTCATGTGTGAGACGGACATCGGAAAGGCAAACGCCGAGTACATCGGCTACACCACCCCCATGGAGGCAGTGCAGGAGGTGCTGGACGAGGACCTGCGCGACAGCGAGATCGCTTATCCGCCGGAAGAACTTGCCGCGAAGGAACGGGTGTTCACCGCTCTGAGCGATGACGTGAACAGCGAGCTGGACGTGAAGTGGAGCGAGATGAAGAGCTACGACGAGGGCGGCAGCAGCCTGCTGTTCCTGTCGCTGCTGGCCGCCATGGTGGCGCTGGCCTGCTTCAACATCTGGCGCAAACTGCGCAAAAAGAGCCGCAACCAGTATTAAACAGACGGCCCCGCCCTCTCGGATCTGCTGCTGCCGCAGACGATGGAGAGAGCGGGGCCTTTTTGAAATCAGTTTGGATGGGAAAGGAACATTATGGAGCCCAATTTTTACACCGAGACCGCAACGGTGCTCAATGCGGATGCGGACTTCCGCAGCCTGCTCAAGCCCAGCGCCCTGCTGCGCTATGTGGAGCAGGTATCTGCCGACCACGCCCGTGCCTTTGGCATGGATGACAAGTTTTTCCGGGACCACAACGTGGCGTTTCTGGTGGGCAAGCAGGCCTTGCAGTTTGTGCGGGTGCCCCGCCGCACCGAGGCGCTCACCCTGACCACCCGCGCCGAGCACAGCCGCCGGGGTGCCATCAAGCGCATCACTACGGTCACGGATGCCGCCGGGAAGCTGGTGGCCACGGTGGACTGCCGCTGGATCCTGGTGGATCGGACCAGCGGCCACATCATGCGGGAACCGAACTGGACCGTGGAAAATTTCTGGAATGAGACGGTGGAAGGGGAGCTGTCCCTGCACACCCACCGGTGCAAAGAGCTGACGTCGGCAGGGGAGTGCAGGGCCAGCTACTCGCTGTGCGACCTGAACGGCCACATCAACAACGCCTATTATCTGGACCTTGCCTGCGACGCTCTGCCGCCGGAGGTGCTGCAGGCGGGCCCGGTGACCTTTGCCGCCGTGAACTACCACTGGGAGATCCCCATGGGGGACACGGTGGAACTGCTGTATGCACCCTCGGAAGAGGGGTGGTATGTGCAGGGCCGCCACGACGGCCGCACCAGCTTTGAGTGCTATCTGAGAATCGGGTCATAAAAAGTTCACAAAATAAGTTACAGAAAAATGACAGAACCCTATTGCAAAACAGTATCAAAAGAGTTACAATATGGTTACAGCAAGGGCCGAGATCCCCTGGCTGTGTGTGAAATCTTTTTCTTCTTGTTTTTGGGATATCGGGCACCGGGCCTCCTCCTCCGACTGAAACTCCTTCACAGTCTGTGCTCCGTGTGCCGCACAGGCGATGTCCCGCTTCGTGTGCAAAAAAGCTCGTCCGTGACCCGGACGAGCTTTTTTGCATGCCGAAAACCGCCGGAATCGTCAAAAAGTATGACCTTGCGCGGTTTTGGTGGGCATTTTGCCTGTTTTTCTCAAAAGGACAGTTTCAAAGTTTGGCGCGGCAGGGGTTTGTATTCTGAGGCCGAGTATGGTAAAGTATATACAATCAATTTAGATGGCTCAAACATGAATGATTTTGTTGTAAAATGCTTCATGCTGCGATAGCTTCATGCTGCGATAAGAGAAAAGGAGTTTGACTATGGCTTATTTCTATGAAGAACCCTCCCGCACCTTTGGCGAGTATCTGCTGGTGCCCGGCTATTCCTCTGCGGAAAATGTTCCCACTGCTGTCAGCCTCAAGACCCCGCTGGTCAAGTACCGCAAGGGTCAGGAAGAGTGCCCGTTGGAAATGAACATCCCCATGATCAGCGCCATCATGCAGTCGGTCTCCGGCGATAAGCTGGCCATTGCACTGGCTCGTCAGGGCGGCGTCTCCTTCATCTATGGCTCCCAGAGCATCGAGAACGAGGCTGCCATGGTGCGCCGCGTCAAGAGCTACAAGGCCGGCTATGTTGTGTCCGACTCCAATCTGGCCCCCACCGCTACCCTGCACGATGTGCTGGAGCTCAAGGCCCGCACCGGCCACTCCACCATCGCGGTCACCGCTGACGGCACCCCCAACGGCAAGCTGCTGGGCATCGTGGCCTCCCGCGACTACCGCGTCAACCACACCCCGGATGACGCTCCCGTTACCACCTTCATGACCCCGCTGGAAAAGCTGGTCACTGCCCCGGAGAACACCTCCCTGCATGACTGCAACAACATCATCTGGGACAACAAGATCAACACTCTGCCGCTGGTGGACGCTGAGGGCAACCTGAAGTATATGGTGTTCCGCAAGGACTACGACTCCCACAAGAAGAACGCCAACGAGCTGCTGGACAAGAACAAGAGCTATGTGGTGGGTGCCGGTATCAACACCCGTGACTACGCTGAGCGCGTGCCCGCACTGGTGGAGGCCGGTGTGGACGTGCTGTGCATCGACTCTTCCGAGGGCTACTCCGAGTGGCAGGCCCGCACCATCGGCTGGATCCGCGAGCACTATGGCGACAAGGTGAAGGTCGGCGCCGGCAACGTGGTGGATGCCGAGGGCTTCCGCTTCCTGGCCGAGCAGGGTGCCGACTTCGTGAAGATCGGCATCGGCGGCGGTTCCATCTGCATCACCCGCGAGACCAAGGGCATCGGCCGCGGCCAGGCAACGGCTGTCATCGAGGTGGCTAAGGCTCGTGACGAGTACTTCAAGGAGACCGGCATCTATGTGCCCATCTGCTCCGACGGCGGCATCGTCCACGACTACCACATCACCCTGGCACTGGCCATGGGTGCCGATTTCGTCATGCTGGGCCGCTACTTCGCCCGCTTCGACGAGAGCCCCACGAACAAGGTGCGCATCAATGGTCAGTACATGAAGGAGTACTGGGGCGAGGGCTCCAACCGTGCCCGCAACTGGCAGCGCTACGACCTGGGCGGCTCCACCAAGCTGAGCTTTGAGGAAGGCGTGGACAGCTACGTCCCGTACGCCGGCCCGCTGGCCGACGGCGTGCAGACCACCCTGTACAAGGTCAAGAGCACCATGTGCAACTGCGGCGCTCTGTCCATCCCCGAGCTGCAGCAGAAGGCCAAGCTGACCGTCGTGTCCTCTACCTCCATCGTGGAGGGCGGTAGCCATGACGTCGTGCTGAAGAACGCTACCCCCAACATCATCAACGGCTAAAGAATAAAACCCTCTCAGTCTGCTCATTTCACTCGCATCCAGCTCCCCCGAAAGGGGGAGTTTTTTCGTTGAATCGGAAAGTTTCCCTTCTCGATAAAAGCTCGCCCTTCGGGAGAGCTGGCATCGCGTAAGCGATGACTGAGAGGGTTGTTCTTCGGTTCGATCGCAATCCCAGAAAATATCGCAAAACCCTTGCGCAGGCCTGCGATTGGTGTTATCATGTTAGAAACACCCTGTCAAGACAGGGCGAGGGCTTTCCGCCGGGGTTCTGTACTCCGGCCGGGAACTGGGAAACGGCAGCGGCCCGCGGGCTGTGCCGTTGAGAAGAAGAGAGGAAACATTCATGGACGAAATCAAGGTTGTGCCTTATATTCCGGATGAGGACTACGACAACCCCGCAATGGTCGTGGATTTTTATGAATTTACGATGGCAAACTGCCTGTTCCTGCACGGATTCAAGGACACCACGCTGGTGTTTGACATGTTCTTCCGCAAGAACCCGGACAATCAGGGCTATTCCATCAGCGCCGGTCAGCGCAAGCTGACCCGCTTTCTGCTGAATTACCATTTCAACGCACAGGACATCTGGTGGCTGCGCACCAAGGGTATGAGCGAGGAATTCTGCGAGTATCTGCGCACCTACCGCTGGAAGGGCGACATGTATGCCCTGCCGGAGGGCACGGTGTGCTATCCCCATGTGCAGATGGTGCGCATTGAGTGCGATCTGGTGGGCGCCATCCTCATTGAGACCTACTTGCTGCAGACGATGAACTTCCACAGCCTCATCGCCACCAAGGCCACCCGCGTCACCGGTCTGAACACCCACACCCCTCGCAGTGTCATGGAGTTCGGCACCCGCCGTGCACAGGGCGAGAGCGCCGGCAACGATGGTGCCTATGCGGCGGTCCTGGGCGGCTGCGTGGGTACGGCCAACTGTCTGGCGGAGATGAAGTTCGGCTCGGACGTCAAGGCCGTGGGCACCGTGGCACACAGCTTCATCGAGTTCTTCCCGACGGAATTCGACGCCTTCAAGGCATTTGCCGACACCTACCCGGACTCGGTCAGCCTGCTGCTGGATACCTACAACATCATGGAGAGCGGTCTGCCCAACCTGATCAAGCTGGACGACTACCTGATCGAGAAGTACCCCAATGACCCCAACCGCCGCGTCAAGAGCGCCCGCATCGACTCCGGCGACCTGGCCCGTGGCTCCAAGCGTCTGCGCAAGGCACTGGATGCTGTCGGCAAGCCGTACATCAAGCTGGTGGCTTCCAACGGTCTGGACGAAAAGAAGATCGCTAACATGGAGCTGTATGAGCATGCCCACTTTGATTCCTACGGCGTGGGCGAGAACCTGATCACCTCTGCTTCCGACCCCGTGTTCGGCGGCGTGTACAAGCTGGTGGCTGTCAAGCAGCCGGACGGCAGCTATACCCCCAAGATGAAGTGCTCGGATTCGGCCAGCAAGGCCATCATCCCCGGCAAGAAGATGCCCTGGCGTCTCTACGATGAAAACGGACAGGCCCAGTGTGACCTGATCGCCATGGACGGCGAGGTGATCGAGGCCGGCAAGCCCGTCACGATGGTCAACCTGGACTCTGACGCCATTGAGCGCACCGTTACCTTTACCCCGACGGCGGTCAAGCCGCTGCTGGTGCCGCACATCCTGGGCGGCCAGCTGGCCATGGAGCTGCCCTCCATTGCCGAGAAGAAGGCCTACATCGCAAAACAGCTCACCGAGGAGACCTGGGAGAGCGAGCTGCGTCTGGAGTGCCCGCACAAGCATTACGTCAACATGACCCCTGCCGTGGCCGAGTGCCGCGCCAGAATGTACGCAGAGCTGCACGGCGGAAAAGTGTAACGCCTTTTCTTGACAAACCGGGCAAACTATTGTACTATAGACCATGCTGATTTGTGTTCATTCGGTCGATTTGCGTTCGGTCCGATTGACATAATTTTACCTCACACCTGTTATTCCCGGCTCCCTACAGCAATATGGGGCAGCAGGGCTTTGTAAGCCGGGTATCGGTGTGCCGCTGTGGTGAAATTGGCAGACACGAGGGACTTAAAATCCCTTTCTGGAGACAGAGTACGGGTTCGACCCCCGTCGGCGGCATGAAGAAAAGCACCTGAGAACGATGGTTCTTGGGTGTTTTTTTCATGCTTGCATTCCGGAAAGGGGATGATATGCACATGCTGCGGTCGAGCGGATGGAGAGGCTTTGCGGTCTGTTCACAGTTCAGTCGGAAAAAGTGCTTTTTCTTTCCATGGTTTCATGCTATAATAAAAAACGATACGATCCGTGATCGTAACGGGGCAGGGGGTCGCTGGCCGTCCTGCCGGGGCAGTGCCCGCAAACTGCGGCGGGCGGGAAACAGAAAAAGAGAGGCGAATCGAGATGTTGGATATGATCAAATGCAGCACCGGCGGCGCATACTATGCCCGCGGCGAGTGGGTGCCGGCAGACGGCAACGCACCGGCAGCACTGGCCGCCAAGGGTTTTGATGCCGCTGCGGTGGAAAACGCCAAGACCGGTACCATGGCCTACAGCATTCTGCAGGCTCACAACACCAGCGGCGATGCCGAAAACCTGAAGATCAAGTTTGACGCCATGGCCAGCCATGACATCACCTTTGTGGGCATCATCCAGACGGCCCGCGCGTCCGGCCTGGAAAAGTTCCCCATCCCGTATGTGCTCACCAACTGCCACAACAGCCTGTGCGCCGTGGGCGGCACCATCAACGAGGATGACCACCGTTTCGGCCTGTCGGCTGCCAAAAAGTACGGCGGCATCTTTGTGCCCCCGCATCTGGCTGTCATCCACCAGTACATGCGTGAAAAGTTTGCCGGCTGCGGCAAAATGATCCTTGGCTCGGACTCCCACACCCGCTACGGTGCACTGGGCACCATGGCCATCGGCGAGGGCGGCGGCGAGCTGGCAAAGCAGCTGCTGGGCCGCACCTACGATGTGGCCCGTCCGGGTGTGGTGGCCATTTACCTCACCGGCAGCCTGCCGGCCGGCTGCGGCCCCCACGATGTGGCCATTGCGCTGGTGGGCAAGCTGTTCAAGAGCGGCTATGTCAAGAACAAGGTCATGGAGTTCGTCGGCCCCGGCATTGCCTCCCTGCGGCAGGACACCCGCAACGCCATCGACGCCATGACCACCGAGACCACCTGCCTGTCCTCCATCTGGGAGACCGACGAGACCACGCAGAAGTTCCTTGCCGTGCACGGCCGTGCTGCGGATTACAAGAAGCTGGCCCCGGCGGACCTTGCCTACTATGACGGCGTTGTGGAAGTGGATCTGTCGGCCATCCGTCCGATGATCGCTCTGCCCATGCACCCCTCCAATGCCTTTACCATCGAAGAGCTGAACGCCAATCTGGAGGACATCCTGCACGCCTGCGAAGAGGATGTGCAGAAGCTCATCGGCCGCAAGGATGTGCACCTGGACCTGTGCAGCAAGATCGAGAACGGCAAGCTGCGGGTGGACCAGGGCGTGATCGCCGGTTGTGCAGGCGGTTTGTACGACAGCATCTATGAGGCGGCTTCCATCCTCAATGGCCGCACCGGCGGCTGCGGCGACTACGCCCTCAGCGTGTACCCCGGCAGTCAGCCCATCATGATGGAACTGGTGCGCACCGGCGTGATCAGCGAACTGATGGCCAGCGGTGCCACCGTGCGCACGGCTTTCTGCGGCCCCTGCTTCGGCGCAGGCGATGTGCCCGCCAACGGGGCACTGTCCATCCGCCACACCACCCGCAACTTCCCCAGCCGCGAAGGCTCCAAGCCCGGCAATGGCCAGCTGGCGGGTGTGGCCCTGATGGATGCCCGCAGCATTGCGGCCACCACGGCCAACGGCGGCATCCTGACCCCGGCCACCGACATCGACTACGATCCCACCGTGCCGGAGTACCAGTACGATCCTTCCAGCTACGACACCCGCGTGTATCAGGGCTTTGGCAAGGGCGACTACGACGCCCTGCTCAAGCTGGGCCCCAACATCAAGGACTGGCCGGAGATCGCACCGCTGGGCAACAACCTGCTGCTGAAGGTGGCGTCCTACATCACCGACCCTGTTACGACCACCGACGAGCTGATCCCCTCCGGTGAGACTTCCTCCTACCGCTCCAACCCCCTGGGTCTGGCCGAGTTCACCCTCAGCCGCAAGGACCCGGAGTATGTGGGCCGTGCCAAGGCCGTGCGTGCCGAAGAGGAAGGCCGCCGTGCCGGCAAAGCCGATGACGCCCTGCTGGCAAAGGTGCACGCCGTGCCCAGCTGCGAGAACCTGACCTGGAACGACCTGCAGATCGCCTCCACCATCTTTGCAGTCAAGCCGGGCGACGGCTCCGCCCGTGAGCAGGCCGCCAGCTGCCAGCGTGTGCTGGGTGCCGGGGCCAACATCGTCACCGAGTACGCCACCAAGCGTTACCGCTCCAACCTGATCAACTGGGGCATGCTGCCTCTGCAGCTGGCCGGGGCTACGCCCTTCGGGCTGGGGGATTACATCCTCATCCCCAATGTGCGCGAGGCGCTCAAGGGCGACCTGAAGGACATCAAGGCCTATGTGCTGGGCGATGCTCCCAAGGCATTTGACCTCTACATGGCTCCGCTGACCGATGACGAGCGTCAGATCCTAGCCGACGGCTGCCTGATCAATTTCTACAAACATTAAAGAGGCGTTTCCATGTCCTGCGATCTTCACAACCATTCCACCTGTTCCGACGGCTCGGTGCCCATCCAGCGCCTGCCTGGCATCGCGGCCCGTACCGGGCTGCACGCCATTGCCATCTCCGACCACGACACCACCCTGAGTGCGGCGTACTGCTACGCCCATCCCCGACAGGAGGGCGTGGAGCTGATCCCGGCGGTGGAGCTGACCGGTTACGATTTTGAGCGCCAGCACCGGGTGCATCTGCTGTGCTATTACCCCAACCTGGACTGTGTCCCGCTCCGGGAGCACTGCGAGATCATGAAGCAGCGGCGCAATGCCTGCGGCCTGCAGACGGTCCATGAGCTGGAGGCGATGTACCCGCAGTTCACCGAGGAGCTTGTCTGGGAGACGGCGGCCGAAAGCGGCGTGATCTACAAAAGCGGCATCATGCAGGTGCTGGGGGAGCTTGGCCTGAGTGACGGCAGCATTTACGGCGAGACCTACCACAAGCTGTTCGGCTGGAATCCCCGCGGCATCGTGCTGCACTCGCCGGAGTATCTGCCGGTGCGGGAAGTGCTGGCCACGGCCAAGGCCAGCGGTGGAGCCGTGGTGTTTGCGCATCCCACCGTCTACAAGAGCATGCCGCTGGTGCGCGAACTGGCGGCAGAAGGCGCCATTGATGGTATCGAGGTGGACCACCCCAGCAACAGCCCGGAGCACCGCGCGGAGTGCGTGCAGCTTTGCCGGGAATACGGCCTTGTGCCCACGGCCGGGACGGATTTCCATGGCCGGAACCACAAGGTGCCCCATCCCATCGGCACCTGTACCGCTCCGGACGAGACGGTCACCCGCCTGCAGGAGATCGCCCGCAAACGGGGCGGCGGCAATGGCACACGATAAAGCCGGAAAAGGCTTTTCCTTTATAATAAGAAAGAGAGAGGAAGTTTGAAACCATGAGCAAGGAATTCAGCTTTGCAAACAAAGGCACCTGCTCCAAGCAGACCAATTTTGTCCTGAACGACGACCACACCATTGCGTCCATCGAGGTCATCGGCGGCTGCAACGGCAACCTGAAAGGCATCTGCCAGCTGGTCACCGGCATGAAGGCCGAGGACGTCATTGCACGTCTGGACGGTACGCTGTGCGGGTTCCGCAACACCAGCTGCCCGGACCAGATCGCACAGAACCTGAAGAAGGCTCTGGAAGAGATGAACTGACCGGAAACCGATCGAAACGCGGGCACCGCGCTTTGCAGAAATGCAGGGCGCGGTGTCTTTTTTGTGTACGGGAAAAGCGAAAAATGCACAATATGCAATCAAATGAATAAGAATGCAATAATATGCATTCTTGATAAGTCGGACTTTTGAGAGAAAAGTGAGTGAAAGAACAAAAATGTGTTGCACTTCCCGGAAAACGCACTCGAAGTGCAACACAAGCGTAACTAAAAAATGGGACGATTCCGGATACTGTTGCACTTGTGTTACGATTCTGAACGGGCCGATTTTTGAATTTTTTGCATTTTTGTCCCGAAAAAATGCGCAAAACCCCTTGACGATGAGACGCTCCTGTGATACTCTTGTGACACAAGAGTTGCACTTGTGAAACGCACGAGTTGCAAAACAGATTTGCAACGCGCAACCGATCAAATGCAAAACGGCTTTTATACAAAAAGCTGTATCAGGAGGATGTCTTATGAAACTCGAAATGCGTACTGTTCAGAAGATCGCGGCAGCTGCGATGACGCTGGCTGTGATGTTTGGCTGCGCATCTCCGCTCAAGCCTCTGGCTGCGAGCGCTGCACAGAACACTGTGTCGGTTTCTGCGGACATCGACGAAGAAAACTCCTACATCAGCGCACAGGATCAGATGTACCAGAAGGATTTCCTGAAGCTCATCAACAAGGCCCGTGCAAAGGCCGGTCTGAACAGCGTGGAGCTGGGCGATGCCGCCCACAACGCCGCCGCTGCTGAGCGTGCCGAAGAGCTGGCTACCACATATTCTTATGTGCGTCCCAACGGTCAGCGCGACTTCACCGTTTTTGCCGAGAACGGCATCGACGATGTGTCCGTTGGCGAGAACTATCTGGCCGGCGTGTCCACTCCGGACTCCGCCATGGACCAGTGGATGAACCTCGATTTCGCCCGTGAGCGCATCCTGAATGCGGATGCCACCACCGTGAGTGTCGGCCACTATGAGGGCGGTGCCTACGGCAACTACTGGGTGCTGATCTTCTCTTACCCCGAAAACTCTCACACCGATGACTTTCGTCAGGAAGTGCTGAATCTGGTCAATGTCGAGCGTGCAAAGTACGGCCTGACCCCGCTGGTGATGGGCGATGCCAACCTGACCGCTGCCGCACAGAAGCGTGCCGAAGAGATCGCTACCGTCAACTCCCATACCCGTCCGGATGGCAGCAAGTGCTTCACCGTGCTCAAGGAGTACGGCGTGACCGCAGCTCCCACCGGTGAGAACGCCGCCTGGGGCAGCGTTTCTCCGCAGGAGGTCGTGGATGCCTGGATGCAGTCCGAAGGCCATCGTGCCAACATCCTGAACCCCGAAGCCCGTGCCATGGGCGTTGGCTACTACTACAACAGCAGCAGCACTTGGGGCCATCAGTGGATTCAGATCTTCACCAAGTGATATCCGCTTCATCATCATACCAAGATACCTTCTCCCTTTCTTGAAAAGTTGTGTGCGAGGAAAGCCCGGCAGCGAAAGCTGCCGGGCTTTTCACTTGCACAAATGGCGTTTTATGTTATACTGATTCTGAATAACACGCAGGAGGAACCATTGTGGAGGATTACCGGACCATCCGCGGTACGGCCGTGGGCGAATACGAAGAGAAGAAGAGCCGCTTCATTGCGCAGCTCTCCTTTGCGGACAGCGAGGAGGCCGCCGTGGCATTCCTGGAGCAGGTGCGCGCGGCCAACCGCACGGCGCGGCACAACGTGTATGCTTACCGGCTGCGGGAGGGGAATCGGGAACGCTACTCCGACGATGGCGAGCCGGCCAAAACGGCCGGGACCCCGGCACTGGAGGTGCTGCAGCACAGCGGCCTGACGGATCTGATCGTGGTGATCACCCGTTACTTCGGCGGGGTGCTGCTGGGCACCGGCGGGCTGGTGCGTGCGTACACCACGGCCACGGCCCGCGCGCTGGAAAATGCTGAGGTGGTCACGGTGCGCAGTGTGGTGGAGCTGCGCATGACGGTGGACTATTCTCTTTACGAGCGGGCATCTCTGCTCATCGACGCCGCCGGGGCAAAGCAGGCTGCGCCGGAGTTCGCCGACCGGGTCACCCTGCGCTGGCAGATGCCGGAACACACCGAAGGTCCGCTGCTGGAACAGCTGCGGGAGCTGACCCGGGGCGGGGCAGAGGCAGCAGTGTCTGAGCCATTCTACGCACCTTTTTAAAAATCAAGTGAATTTTAGGAGCTGACACAGAACTTCCCCCTTCGACAGGGCCGTTGTGCTACAATTGCCGCAGGCGCGGCGCGTGGGATCGGCTGCGCCGGGATTTCCGGTGGAAAGGGGGGAGAAGAACCAGAAAAGGGAGGGGACCAGCATGGATGTGCGCCAGAGAACCGAAGAGATCGAACACCTGACCTTTGCACCGTGGGCGACCTTCAGCGATGCCAGCCGCGGCCGGGCGGTGCCGGAGCCGCAGGATCCGCTGCGCCCGGTGTTTCAGCGTGACCGCGACCGGGTGCTGCACTGCAAGGCGTTCCGCCGCCTGAAGCAAAAGACCCAGGTATTCCTGTCCCCGGAAGGGGACCTGTACCGCACCCGGCTGACCCATACGCTGGAGGTGTCGCAGATCGCCCGCACCATTGCCCGCGCCCTGCGCCTGAACGAGGACCTGACCGAGGCCATCAGCCTGGCCCATGACCTGGGCCACACGCCTTTTGGCCACGCCGGAGAACGGGCGCTCAACCAGCTCTGCCCGGGCGGGTTCAAGCATTATGTGCAGAGCCTGCGGGTGGTGGACAAGCTGGAAAAAGAGGGCAGGGGCCTCAACCTGAGCTGGGAAGTGCGCAACGGTATCGTGACCCACACCAAAGGCACCTGGGCTGCCACCCCGGAAGGGCGCATCGTACGCATGGCAGACCAGATCGCCTACGTCAACCACGACATCGAGGACGCCGTGCGCGCCGGTGTGCTGGACCCGGGCATCCTGCCAAGGGACTGCACCGCGGTGCTGGGCACCACCAAATCCGCCCGCATCACGACCATGATCAACAGCATCCTGCGCAATAGCGACGGCAATGTACGGGTGGGTACGGAGGAGAATGAGGCCTTTCTGGCCCTGCGGGACTTCATGTACGCCACCGTCTATGTGGACAAAACCGCCAAACGCGAGGAACAAAAGGTGGACAAGGTGATGGGGGAGCTGTATGACTACTACCTGAACCACATCGACCGGATGTCCAATTTCTACGTTCAGCTGGCGTATCAGGAAGGCCGTGACCGCGCGGTGACCGACTACATCAGCGGTATGAGCGACGAGTTTGCCATCCGTACCTTTGAGGAGCTTTTTGTGCCGCAGAAGTGGCATGTTCTATAAACCGGAAAGGTCGTTTGAAAATCCATGATCCCACACGAATACATTGAGGAACTGACCCGCCGCACCGACATCGTGGAGTTGGTGGGCAGCTATGTGCAGCTCAAGCGCAAGGGGCGGCTGTACGGCGGGCTGTGCCCTTTCCACAGTGAAAAATCGCCCTCCTTTTACGTCTACCCGGACACCCAGAGCTTTTACTGCTTTGGCTGCGGGGCCGGCGGCGATGCCATTACCTTTGCCAAAAAGATCAACAGCATCGACTACCCGGAGGCCGTCAAGATGCTGGCGGCCCGCGCCGGGATGCCGGAGCCCCAGGAGGACGACAAGACCGGCAGGATGCGCAGCCGCATCCTGTCCATGAACAAGGAGGCGGCACGGTTTTTCCATGCCTGCCTCAACTCCACTGTGGAGGAGGCCCGGCAGGCCCGTGCCTACTGGCGACGGCGCGGCCTGGACGACAAGACCATCGTCCGGTTCGGGCTGGGCTATGCCCCCAACGACGGGCAGGCCCTGTATCAGTTTTTGCGCGACAAGGGCTACAATCAGCAGGAGCTGGACGCCAGTGGTCTGTTCAAGCGCAGTCCGTCCGGGCGGATCTACTGCCTGTTCTGGAAGCGGGTGATGACCCCCATTTTTGATCTGCGGGGCAACATCATTGCCTTTGGCGGCCGCGTGCTGGATGACTCCAAGCCCAAATACGTCAACAGCCCGGAAACGCTGGTCTACCACAAGTCGGATACGGTATTCGCGCTGCAGATCGCCAAGCGCAGTGCGTCCCGGCGGTTCGTGCTATGCGAGGGCTATATGGACGTCATCAGCATGCAGCAGGCCGGCATCGACACAGCAGTGTGTGCCTGCGGCACGGCCCTGACCCCGGATCAGGTGCGGCTCATCAGCGAGTACGCGGACGAGGTCATCCTGAGCTACGACTCGGACGAGGCGGGCCAGAAAGCCACCCTGCGCTCGCTGGAACTGTTCCGCAACAGCCCGGTCAAGGTGGGCGTGCTGCAGATCCCCGGTGCCAAGGACCCGGATGAGTACATCAAAAAGTATGGCGCCGAGCGCTTCAAGGCACTGCTGGACGGCGTGGGCAATGCGCTGGACTTCCGTCTGGGACGACTGCGCAGTCAGTATGACCTTTCGCAGGATGCCCAGCGGCTGGAGTATGTCAAGCAGGCGGTGGACTTGCTGGCTGAGCGCTCCAGCCCCACGGAGCAGGAGGTGTACGCCGGACGTCTGGCCGAGGAAACCAACATCTCCAAGACCGCCATCATGACCCAGCTGGAAACGGCCGTAAAACGGGTAGGCAGCAAGCGCCGTTATGAAAAGAAAAAGGCCGTGCTGCAGTCCGGTGAGATGAACCAAATCAAGGTGTCCTACACAGCAGGCGGCAGCCAGGCCCTGGGCATCGTCAGCGCACAGCAGCGTCTGCTGGCGGCCATCCTGCGGGAACCGCAGTATCTGGATCTGGTCAAGGATCAGCTGACGGCAGAGCAGTTCATCCAGCCCCAGCAGAAGGAGCTGTATGAAGCCATGCTGCGGTGCCGGGAGCAAGGCGTGGAGATCAGCCTGACCGCCCTGCACGCTTTTGCCGGGGAGGAGGCCCTGAATGAACTGAGCCATCTTGCGGCACAATACAGCGATGTGAACTGTACACCGGATGACATCCGGCTGTATCTGGACCGCATTGCCCGGGGCATGCCCGTGGCAAGCAAGGCGGCCAGCATGACAAACGAGGAACTGAGCAGCTACTTCCAGTCGATGCGCGAAAAAAAGCAGGGGCTCGTGTGCGAAGAAGAATGAGGCCCGCTTTCCCCTCCGGCTGGAGCAGGAGAGGAAAGGAGCAGGAATCATGCAGAAATTGTCGCAGACCGAGGAACTGGCCCGGACGCTGGCGGCACACGCCCGGCGCAAGACCCTGACCCCGGACCAGATCAGCCGCGCCATGGACGAGGCGGACTATGATGTGGCCCGGCTGGATGAACTGTACGAAGCGCTGGAGGCCCGGGGCGTGCACATTGCCGAGGACGAGGAAGCGGAGCTTCCGCCGCTGGACGAAACGCAGCTTGGCCAGCTGGAACACGAACTCTCCGCCGAGGGCGTGGCGCTGGATGACCCAGTGCACACCTATTTAAAGGAGATCGGCCGGGTGCCGCTGCTTACGGCACAGCAGGAAGCAGACCTTGCCCGCGCCGCACAGGCCGGGGACGCCGACGCTCGCCGTGCTCTGAGCGAAGCCAATCTGCGGCTGGTGGTGTCGGTGGCCAAGCGCTATGTCGGGCGGGGGCTGCCGTTTCTGGACCTGATTCAGGAAGGAAACCTCGGCCTGATGAAGGCGGCCGAAAAGTTTGAGCCGGAGCGCGGCTTCAAGTTTTCCACCTACGCCACCTGGTGGATCCGGCAGTCCATTACCCGTGCGATTGCAGACCAGGGCCGTACCATCCGCATTCCGGTGCATCTGGTGGAGAACATCAACCGGGTCAAAAAGACAGCAGGGGAGCTGCTGCGCAAAAATGGCCGGGAGCCCACGGTGGAGGAAATTGCCGTGCAGCTGGATCTGGAACCGGACCGGGTGCGGGAACTGCTGCAGCTGGCACAGGATCCCATCAGTCTGGAAACGCCGGTGGGCGAGGAAGAGGATGCCCATCTGGAGGATTTCATCCAGGATGAGGAAGCGGGTGTTCCGGTGGACGAAGCCGGGCGGCAGCTGCTGCGCCGGGAACTGATGAACGTGCTCAAGAGCTTGACGCCCCGGGAAGAGCGGGTGATCGCCCTGCGCTTCGGGCTGGAGGACGGGCGTTCCCGTACGCTGGAAGAGCTGGGCCGGGAGTTCAACGTGACCCGGGAGCGGGTGCGGCAGATCGAAGCCAAAGCCCTGCGTAAGCTGCGGCATCCCAGCCGCGCCAAGCGCCTGCGGGATTATCTGGATGAGTGAAGCGCTGATAACATTATAAGAGGGAGCCTCTGAAAAATCTGCGGATTTTTCGGAGGCTTTTTTGTGCAGAAGTGGAACGGAACGATTGGAAATGGCTCCACGTGCGCTGCGCCATGAATGGCGGAAATATCATTTTCACGAGAGGGGTCGTTACGGTAAGGGGCATCTGTTGCGATCGGCTTTACGGCCGCCGCGGAACAGGGCAGAGAAATCTTTCTGATAAAGTCCTACTTCAGAATACAAGAGACAAGATAGACAAATTGCACAAGGCTGTTTTGGTATGGAACGTGCAAAATAAAAATATCAACCCCTAAAACGAAGAAAATTGACACGTTGCCGGGTGTGCGGAATAAACCGGCAAAAATCAAAAAAATGCACAGAAATCGTGAAAAATGGCTTGACAACTGGACTTTTAGGGTGTATACTACATTAGTATCACATAATGGACTAATGCGCCTAAAAGAGGAATGCGCCGGGGTTGGCTGAGTGGGTCAAACCGCAAAGTTTGTGAAAAACGCCGAAACGTTCCTTCCGACGCGGGTCGAATTATGTGTGTCTGCTCAAATTTGACCCGTGTATACGACATCCCGTAGAGTATAAAAGTAAGGAGTGGTTGATTTTATGATGAAAGTCAAGCCCGTAAAGCTCGGCAAAACCGAGCGCATGAGCTTCTCCCACATCGACGAAGTCATCAGTATGCCGAACCTGATCGAGGTCCAGAAGAACTCTTACCAGTGGTTCCTGGACGAGGGCCTGAAAGAGGTCTTCCACGACATCGGCACCATTGAGGACTACACCGGCAATCTGGCACTGAGCTTTGTGGACTTCCGCCTGGACAAGGAGCCGAAGTACAGCATCAAGGAGTGCAAGGAGCGCGACGTGACCTATGCAGCACCCCTGCGCGTCACCGCCCGTCTGCTGAACAAGGAGACCGGCGAGGTGAAGGACCAGGAGATCTTCATGGGTGACTTCCCCCTGATGACCGACGCCGGCACCTTTGTGATCAACGGTGCAGAGCGTGCGATCGTCAGCCAGCTGGTCCGTTCTCCCGGCGTGTTCTACGGCGATGCCAAGGATAAGGTGGGCAACGACCTGTACAGCGCCACCATGAACCCCAACCGCGGCGCATGGCTGGAGTATGAGACCGATGCCTCCAACGTGTTCTATGTCCGCATCGACAAGAACCGCAAGCTGCCCGTCACCGTGCTGTGCCGTGCACTGGGCCTGTCCACCAACGAGGACATCCTGAACTTCTTCGGCGACGACGAGCGCATCCTGGCCACCCTGGAAAAGGATACCACCAAGAACCAGGACGAGGGCCTGCTGGAAGTTTACCGCAAGCTGCGCCCCGGCGAGCCTCCCACGGTGGAGTCCGCTACCAGCCAGATCAACATGCTGTTCTTCGACCCGCGCCGTTACGATCTGTCCCGGTTCGGCCGTTACAAGATGAACAAGAAGCTGTCTCTGGCCCGCCGCATCATCGGCTTTGTGGCCGCTGAGAACGTGGTGGACCCGCTGACCGGCGAAGTGCTGATCGAGGCCAATACCAAGATCACCCGCGAGATGGCTGAGAAGGCCGACAACGCCGGTGTGAACCTGGTCGTGCTGAAGATCGAGGACGCCCTGAAGGAAGAGTCCAAGAAGGTCAAGGTCATCACCAACGGCTGCGTGGACGCACAGGGCTTCTTCTCCTTCGACGTGAAGGAGTGCGGCATCAACGAGCGCTGCTCCTTCGACGAGATCAAGAAGATCCTCGATACCACTTCTGATGTGGAAGAGCAGAAGGAAATGCTGCGCCGCAACCACGACCAGCTGATCGGCCGTACCGTTACCGTGGCCGACATTCTGGCTTCCATCAACTATCTGAACGGCCTGGGCCACGGCATCGGCACCACCGATGATATCGACCACCTGGGCAACCGCCGCATCCGCAGCGTGGGTGAGCTGCTGCAGAACCAGTTCCGCATCGGCTTCTCCCGTATGGAGCGCGTCATCCGTGAACGCATGACCCTGCAGAGCCAGGATCAGAGCGTCATCACCCCGCAGGCTCTGATCAACATCCGCCCGGTGGTGGCAGCCATCAAGGAGTTCTTCGGTTCTTCTCCGCTGTCCCAGTTCATGGATCAGAACAACCCGCTGGCTGAACTGACCCATAAGCGCCGTCTGTCCGCTCTGGGCCCCGGCGGTCTGAGCCGTGACCGTGCAGGTTTCGAGGTCCGCGACGTTCACTACAGCCACTACGGCCGTATGTGCCCCATCGAGACCCCTGAAGGCCCCAACATCGGTCTGATCTCCTATCTGGCATCCTACGCTAAGATCAACGAGTACGGCTTTGTGGAAGCTCCCTACCGCAAGGTCAAGAAGATCTATGACGAGAACGGCAACCTGAAGGAACAGGTCGTCACCGACGAGGTCGAGTATATGACCGCTGACGTCGAGGACGAGTACGTTGTGGCACAGGCCAACGAGCCGCTGGACGAGGGCAAGCACTTCGTGCGTCCCCGTGTTTCTGCCCGCCGCCGCGATGAGATCCTGGAAATCGACGCCGAGAAGGTCGATTACATGGACGTCTCGCCCCGAATGATGGTTTCTGTTGCAACCGCCTGCATCCCCTTCCTGGAGAACGATGACTGTAACCGTGCTCTGATGGGTTCCAACATGCAGCGTCAGGCAGTGCCTCTGATGGTCACCCAGCAGCCCATCGTTGCTACCGGTATGGAGTACAAGGCTGCTACCGACTCCGGCACTGCAGTTCTGGCCAAGAACGACGGCATCGTGGAGAAGATGGATGCCGACCATGTGGTGGTCCGCAACACCAAGGGTGAGCTGGAGGATTACGCTCTGGTCAAGTTTGCCCGCTCCAACGCAGGCACCTGCATCAACCAGCGCCCCATCGTGGAAGTGGGCGAGAGCGTCAAGGCCGGTCAGGTGCTGGCCGACGGCCCTGCCATGCGCAACGGCGAGATCTCTCTGGGCAAGAACGCCCTGATCGGCTTCATGACCTGGGAAGGTTACAACTACGAGGACGCCGTCCTGCTGAACGAGAAGATCGTGCGCGAGGACGTGTACACCTCCATTCATATTGAGGAGTACGAGACGGAGTCCCGCGACACCAAGCTGGGACCCGAGGAGATCACCCGTGATATCCCCAACGTCTCGGAGGACGCTCTGAAGGATCTGGACGAGCGCGGCATCATCCGCATCGGTGCCGAGGTCAAGAGCGGCGATATTCTGGTCGGCAAGGTCACCCCGAAGGGCGAGACCGAGCTGACCGCCGAGGAGCGCCTGCTGCGTGCCATCTTCGGCGAGAAGGCACGCGAAGTGCGTGATACCTCTCTGCGTGTGCCCCACGGCGCTTACGGCATCATCGTGGACGTCAAGGTGTTCACCCCGGAGAACAGCGACGAGCTGCAGCCCGGCGTGCGCGAGGTCGTGCGCTGCTACATCGCCCAGAAGCGCAAGATCAGCGTTGGCGATAAGATGGCAGGCCGTCACGGCAACAAGGGTGTCGTTTCCCGCATCCTGCCGCAGGAGGATATGCCCTACCTGCCCGACGGCACCCCGCTGGACATCGTGCTGAACCCCCTGGGCGTGCCTTCCCGTATGAACATCGGTCAGGTGCTGGAAGTCAACCTGGGCTATGCAGCCAAGGCCTGCGGCATCAAGGTCATGACCCCCGTGTTCGACTCTGCCCGTGAGAACGACATCGGTGACACCTTCGACACCGCCCGCGAGATGTGGCATGGTGAGAACGCTCCGGCTTATCCCACCAAGCTGCCCAAGATCATGGGTGAGAAGGGCCACATCATCGACTTCTCCAAGATCGAGCTGGACCGCGACGGCAAGACCACCGTTTATGACGGCCGTACCGGCGAGAAGTTCGACAACCGCGTTACCGTCGGTTATATGTACTACCTCAAGCTGCATCACCTGGTCGATGATAAGATCCATGCCCGTTCCACCGGCCCGTACTCCATGGTCACCCAGCAGCCTCTGGGCGGCAAGGCCCAGTTCGGCGGCCAGCGCTTCGGCGAGATGGAGGTCTGGGCTCTGGAAGCTTACGGTGCTGCTTACACCCTGCAGGAGATCCTGACCGTCAAGTCCGATGACGTCGAGGGCCGTGTCAAGACCTACGAGGCCATCGTCAAGGGCGAGCCTATCCCGCAGCCGGGCATCCCTGAGTCCTTCCGCGTTATGCTGAAGGAGCTGCAGTCCCTGGGTCTGGACGTCGTGGTCCAGGATAAGGACGGCAATGAGATCGACATGCGCCAGAACTTTGACGACGAAGAGACCGGCTTTGACATGCGTGACGTGGCCGGTACCGAGAACGTCGTGCAGGAGAGCGAACTGCTCAACGACTACAACATCAAGGACGCCGATGCTGGCTTCGATGATCCTTCTGTGCTGGATGACAACAACTCTGCTGCTGCAGAGCCTGCTTCCGACGAAGTGAGTTTCGACGAATAAATCCGGAACAAGACTGTCTTTCCCTGCGCGGTGCGCGTGCTGCCGCCGCGGCAGGGCAGGGCAGCGGATTTTGAAAAGTCGCCCGTCATCATCGAAACAACAAGAGTTTAAGAAAGGGTTCGTTTCATGGAAAACAACGTTTTCGATTCGATCAAGATCGGCCTTGCTTCTCCCGAGCAGATCCGCAACTGGAGCTACGGTGAGGTCAAGAAGCCTGAAACTATTAACTACCGCACCCTGAAGCCGGAGCGCGACGGCCTGTACTGCGAGCGCATTTTTG
>OOAI01000119.1_pt1 | contig 61448 bp, 50 predicted proteins | sample 1671191 | NCBI WGS metagenome assembly OOAI01 (sample SAMN06348131, study PRJEB24527) | human gut metagenome | biome: human gut; feature: ankylosing spondylitis patient; material: feces | host: Homo sapiens | place: China | collected 2015-10 | reverse complement strand
TTTGTTGCTCAGGAACTTATAAATAAAGTTAAATTATAGTGTTGCGGAATTAAGGTATAAGAACTATGGCAAGCATATCTTCATCACGGGTAGCACTGCCAAGATGCTCTCCGAGGAGATGGCTTCCGCTTTGCGTGGATGGCCTGATGAATATCGTGAGTATCCGTTGAGTTTTGAGGAATATCTGAGTTTTAAGGGTGTTGAGGCTGATAAGTATAGCGAAGAAGGCAAGGCAATGATGGCTTCTGCCTTTAGAGATTATTGTGAGGAAGGTGGATTCCCGGAGGTAGTGCGTGCCAAGAGTAGGTTGGAGAAAGTGAAGATACTCCAGTCTTATTTCAGCACGATGCTCTTCCGTGATATGATGGAGCATTACCATATCGGAGCATCTTCCACTGTGGTGAGATACTTTTTGAAACGAGTGATGAACAATCTCACCAAACCAACCAGTGTCAACAACATCTATAATGACTTGAAGTCGCAGGGATTGAAAGTTTCCAAGGATTCCTTGTATTTGTGGCTCGACTATGCTTGCAACATCTTCTTGTTTCGCAAGGTACAGAAATATACCAAGTCGCTAGTCAAGCAGAGTTCTGCGCCATCCAAGTATTATATGGCAGATATTGCCATGCGCAATGCAGTGTTGCTCCCTGAAAGTGAGGATGCCGGCAAGGCTCTCGAAAACATTGTTTACCTCAACTTGGAGCGCAGTTTGGGTGAGGAAGACAGAATCACCTATTTCTGTGATCAGAAGGAGTGTGATTTCGTAGTACAACGAGGTGAGCGAGTTTCGGAGTTGATACAGGTATGTTGGGCTTTAAACGAAGAGAACTTGGAACGAGAGGTAGGTGGACTCCTGGCTGCTTCTGTTTTTACAGGATGCAGGCAATGCAGAATTTTAACTTTCAATCAGCAGCAAACGATAGAGCGTGATGGCATCAGGATAGAGGTGCTGCCAGTATGGGTGTAATGATTCGAATCAAGAAAAAATATTCTTTATCTCCGATCAGTCTGCGATAACCATACAGAGTTTGAGTACGTTTTCCTCGAAGTGCTCCTTGTCGATGGCATTGTTCTTGAGCAGGGAACGGTAGTTGTATACGGTTTGTGGCGAATAAGACAGAATGCCGGCAATCTTTGAACTTTCAGTGATGCCTAATCTTAACAGGGCGCACACACGGAGGATAGGGGGCATTTCCCCATTCTCTTTCAGTTGGATGTGAGCCGATTCTGTGAGTTGCTGGTTCAGTTCGTTTATAAAAGTTGGGTACAGAGCTAGGAAAGACTTGTCGAATTCTGTCAAAAACTCCTTGTTTTCCCTTTCTGTACTTGATGAGGAAGAGAGGAGACTCAGCAGTTCCTTGCTTTGGTTGGCCTTTATCTTTCTTACAGCCAATGTTCGTAGCTTTTGGTTCCTCTCAATATTCTTATAGCTCAGGTCAATATATACCTTTACCAATCTCTCGCGTTTCTGATTGGTATTCTTCAATTCGTCGTTGATGAGATGCAATTGTTCATTTAGAATTTCCATTTTTGCCGACGTAGCTGTGATTTCATCTTTCTTTTGTTTCAGAAGCCTGTTCTTCTTGCGGATGAACAGACTGCTAATACCTACTCCAAGTAGGAGCAGGATAATGACCAACAGGGCGATGTTGAGCAATCTGTTAGTTGTTTTGATGTCATCTGTATAGGCATTGGTAATCATCTGCAATTTGGATGAAATCTCAATGCGGCGCAACCGGTTGTTGTATGCATAAGCATCTTCCAGGGATAGGTTGATGTATTCCTGGGCTTTGTTCAGACTTCTGGTCTTATGTTTGTAGATGAAGAGTGCGATGTTTTGCAGGGCTACATTTTCTTTTGTGGCAGAAGTGATGTCTGAGATGGCTGCAACCAGCAGGTAATGTTCCGTCAGTTTCGGGTTGTTGGCTTTCTGATATACTTCGGATATGGCAAAGGCGGTCATGGCATGGAGACGGCTGTCCGGCTTTTCCATACTCAGTGCTTTTTTGTAGTATTGGATGGTCTTGTTATTGTTGGAATGATAGCTGTAATAGTAAAACTCTCCCAGCAGGTAGTAATAGAATGCATCTTTCTTTGGCGACAGTTCTAATGTTTTCTTCAGGTATTCCACTTTCTGCTGGTCGTAAATCTTGCTGAATTCATTGTTTTCACAATAGGTTGACCAGTTGTTGTATAGTCCGTAAAGTGTATAATAGTATTGAAACTGATAGTCAAGCGGATCTTCTTCCTTGGGTTCTATCTTCTGCATGATGTTTTTTGCTTCAGCATAGAATCCACGTGTGATAAGCAGGCTGGTTTGGCTAAGTTGGAATCTTTTATGATATAAGATGTTGTTGCTCTTTTGGGCAAGAACAAGGCCTTTTTTTACGTAAGTCATCGCCGAATCATACTCGTATGCTTTGTATCCATTGGCGAGTTGCTCGTAAAGTTTGAGCTTGTCCTCGTTGCTGGTTACATACTTGGCACCCTGCTTGATGTCGTTCAGACTTTTCTCTTTTACTTCTACATAATGCGCACGTTTTTCTATGGCAGCATCCAGCTGTTTGTAGAGCTGGCTGTTGTCTGCTTTTGCGCATAGTGGTAGTAGTATCAGTAGTAAGATAGTTATAAAATGTCTCATGTTTCTTATGTTTTAAAGATTCTGCTGCAAAAGTAATAAAAAACTTTCAGAATCTCGCATCTACTAACGTGTTTTTTTTGAAAATTTTTAATTTACTGATATTCAGCCTGATAAATCGGATAGTAGATAATGGTAATCTACCAAAAACCTACTAATCGCAACAACCTATTGAATTTTGGCGTACTTTTGCGGCATCAAACAATTTTAATCGTTATAAACCTATAGATTATGGATAAAAACAACCTTTCAAAGAAAGTAGGTCTGCTGTTAGCAGGATGCTTTATTACTTTTAATGCTCTTGGTCAGACAACCATTAAGGGTCAGGTGGTAGATGCCACAGGTGAACCTGTCATTGGTGCCAGCATTCTGGTGAAAGATACCAAGAATGGTGCAGTGTCCGACTTGGATGGTAACTACAAGCTTGACAATGTTAAGGATGGTGCCGTCCTGGTATTCTCTTATCTGGGCTACCGTACCCAGGAAATTCCTGTAAAGGGAAATCATGTTATCAATGTTTCGCTGAAAGAAAACGACGAGGTGCTTGATGAGGTGGTTGTCGTTGGTTATGCTGTGGGCAGCAAGCGCACGGTGTCGGGTGCTGTTGATCGCATCAAGAAAGAAGATATGAACAAGGGTGTGGTAACCAGTCCTGCCGAGGCTTTGAAGGGTAAGGTTGCGGGTGTTATCATTTCTCAGGCTGGCGGCGACCCTACCAGTTCGCCAAGCATTCGTGTTCGTGGTACTTCTTCTCTTTCAGGTGGTAACGACCCGTTGGTTATCATTGATGGCGTCTTTGCTGATATGACGATGTTCAATTCTCTGGCTCCTGGCGATATTGAGAGTCTCACCATCCTGAAGGATGCTTCTGAGACTGCCCAATATGGTTCACGTGGTGCTTCCGGTGTCATCGTTGTTACCACAGCCAAGGGTAAGTTGGGTTATTCCAGCCTGAGCTACAATGGCCAGTTTGGTGTCAATACAGTCTATAAGAATCTGGATCTGATGTCGGCTTCAGAATATCGTGAGACTGCCAAGTCTTTTGGTCTGAACTATACCGATATGGGTGGCGATACCAATTTCCTCGAGGAGATTGAGCGCAATGTGGGTCTCACCCAGAATCATAATATTTCTTTCTCTTCTGGTACAGACACTTCCAGTCTTCGTGCTTCTCTGGGATTCGTTCTCCGTCAGGGTGCCTTGAAGAATTCTGATATGAAGAATTTTACAGCAAAGCTGGATGGAACCCAGTATCTCTTCGACAAACATCTGAAGCTGGAACTGGGCATATTCGGTTCTCAGCGCAATAGCAATATCCAGTATGATATGCACAGGATGTTCTATTCTGCTACAGCCTATAACCCTACTTATCCTAATGTAAGAAACGACAAGGGTGAATGGGATGAGGACTTGCTTGCCAGTGAAGTCTGGAATCCGCTGGGATTGCTCGATATTGATGACTTCTACAAGGATGCCTCTGTCAATGTTCATGGCAAGGCAACGGTCAACATCATCGACGGACTCACTGTAAGTGCCTTTGGTTCATATAATTATTGGAACCGTGACAATAAGTTCTATATTCCTAACAATATCCAGATGGGTAAGTTGAACGGTAACGGATGGGCTTATATCGCCAATACCAACCGCAAGGACTATATGGGCAACGTCATGGTGAATTTCTCCAAGGATTTCGGCAAGCATCACATTGATGCCTTGGCTCTGATGGAGGGACAGAAGTATACCTACGACTGGAACTCACAGGAGGCACATGGATTTGATACCAACTACTTCAAATTCAATAACATGAAGGCTGCTGCCAATGTGAGCTGGGGTAATCTGCAGTCTAACTACACCGAATATACCCTGAGCTCTTATATGGCTCGTGTCAACTATATGCTGGCTGACAAATACATCGCTACCGTCAATGTTCGTACCGATGGTTCTTCTAAGTTGGGTAATGGTCAGAAGTGGGGCTGGTTCCCTTCTGCTTCCTTGGCATGGGTAATCAGCAATGAGCCTTGGATGAAGAAAATCAAGCAGATAGACAATTTCAAGATTCGTGCAGGATATGGTGTGACCGGTAATCAGGATGCTATCGATCCTTATACTTCTCTCGCCCTGATGGAGCCAAATGGTGTAACTACCGTCAACGGCGCAACAAGTACTACTTTTGCGGTTACCTCCAACAGCAACCCTGATCTGAAGTGGGAGGTAAAGAAGACATTTGATGCCGGTTTCGACCTGTCGATGTTCAAGCAGCGTCTCAACGTAACCTTCGACTGGTACACTTCTGAGACTTCAGATATGCTTTATACCTATACGGTGCCGGTGCCTCCTTTCACTTACGACCGTCTGTTGGCTAATATGGGTACCATGACTAATATGGGATTTGAACTGGCTGTTCGAGGTGACATCATCAAGACAAAGGACTTTACCTTCAATTCCGGTGTGAATTTCTCTTATCAGAAGAACAAGCTGAAGAAGTTGAGCGGTACCTACAAGGGACAGCCTATGACAACGAGCGAGCATATCTCTGTTGCCACCATAGGTGCGGCTGGTCTGGTGCATAACAATGGCGTAACCTATCTCATTGAGGGACAGCCTGTAGGTGTATTCTATCTGCCTCACTGCACAGGTATCGATGAGAAGGGACAGTATATCATCGAAGACCTTGATGATAATGGTACCATTGATACGGGTGATAGTGGCGACCGCAAGGTTTGCGGACAGGCAATCCCTAAGTACTTCCTCGGTTGGGATATGGGCTTCAAGTACAAGAACTGGGATCTGACTATGCAGTTTAACGGTGCTTTCGGTCATAAGATTTACAATGCCACATCCATGACCTTGAACAATATGAGTAATTTCCCAACCTATAATATCCTGAGCGGTGCACAGCATCTCAATAACGGCAAGGGAATCCATGACATTCAGATTTCTGACTACTGGCTGGAAAAGGGTGACTATATGAACTTCGAATACGCTTCTCTGGGCTACACCTTCACCAAGGATATGCTCAAGTGGAAATTCATCAACAACATTCACCTGTCGTTGTCGGTCAACAATATCTGTACTCTCACGGGTTACAAGGGCTTGACTCCAATGATCAACTCTGCAACCATCAGTGGAGATAATCTGGGTGTTGACGACAAGAACATCTATCCTCTGAGCCGTACTTATACTCTGTCGCTCTCAGTGAATTTCTAAATGTTTTCACATAGAATAGATAACAAGTTCTAATTAAGAATTACATTATTAATATATAAAGGATTACAGTTATGAAACAATATATTATAGGCTCGATGCTTCTTTCATCGATATTACTGGCTAGTTGCTCACTGGATGAGACTCCACGAAGCAAGTTTTCTGAGAAGGAGGCTTTCAGTACCTCTAAGCTGGTATATGTAAACTCAGTGGCTAACGTATATTCTTCCATCGGCAATGGATTGTATGGAAGTGATGGTGGTTCTGTGCATACCTTCCAGGAGTTCTCTTCTGATGCCAGTATGATTCCTGGTCGCCAGGGTGACTGGGTAGATGGTGGAGCCTGGCAGAACATTTTCCTTCACAACTTCGAGTCGTCTGTAAGCAAGTATAACGATGTGTGGAACAACCTGTATCGTGTCATCGGTCTTGCCAATTCTTCTATCGACCGACTCAACAAGTACCTGGGTGAGCATCCGGAGTATGCTGAATATGTATATGAATTGAGAGCCCTTCGTGCTGTCTATTATTACTATGTGATGGATCTCTTCGGACAGGTGCCATTGGTTGTTTCTTCTGAGGTGAGTGCTAACGAGGTGAATCAGTCCAACCGCTCTGATGTCTTCAAGTTTGTCACTTCTGAGTTGGCAGAATGTATTCCTCATCTTTCAGACAGTAAGAGCCAGAACGAGGGTGAATATTATGGCCGTATCACCAAGGCTGTGGCATATATGTGTATGGCTAAGTGTGCCATCAATGCACCGGTCTATACCATCGATGATACCACTCCAACCAGCTACAGTGCCTTTGTAGGAACAGACAAGAGCGGCAAGGCTACTGCCAGCGAGGAGCAGGGAAAGACGGTTACGGAAATGGGCAAAAATATAACCATCACTTTGGATGGTGAAACTCGCAATGCGTGGGAAACAGCAGTCTATTGTGCCGACCAGATTGCCAGTTTGGGTTACCGCCTGCAGCCTAGCTATGCAGATAACTTCATCGTAGCCAACCAGAATTCCGTGGAGAATATCTGGACCCGCCCAAATGATTGCGTCAACTATAAGATAGATGATTACAACATCGTGCGCACCCTGCATTACAACCATGGTGGTGCCATCGGTTACCAGGGCTGGAATGGAGCCTGCTCTTCCAAGCAGCAGATGCTGGTATATGGCTATGGAACGGCTAATCCGGACCCTCGTCTGAAACTCAACTTCTATACCGACAAGGATTATATGGAAGAAACGGGCAAGGCTGTAGAGGATGGTGCCACAGGCAAGGATCTTGAGTATATGCCATTGGCTGTAAAGGTAGATTTCACTGCTACCGATGACCCTCATGCCATGAAGTGTTCCGGTGCCAGAATGAAGAAGTATGAGTTTGACAAGTCCACTACCCAGCAGTTTAGCTTCAACAACGACCTGGTAATCTGGCGTTATGCTGATGCCTTGCTCCTGAAGGCTGAGGCTGAGTATCGTATGGGTAATAAGGCTGAAGCTCTCACAATTGTCAATGAGGTTCGTGGCCGTGTTGCTGCTACACCTCGTACAGAACTTACGCTCAATGACATTCTGAATGAACGTATGCTGGAACTGGCTTGGGAGGGAGTACGCCGCCAAGACCAGATCAGATTCTGTACCTTTACAGAGCCTACTGCAGACCGCTTCAAGGGTGTGACCCACAATGCTTCTGCAGGTGATTACAATGATGATACGCAGGGCTATACCATGGTTTATCCTATCCCTTATGCCGTGCTCAACTTGAACAAGAAACTCCACCAGAATCCTGGTTATACCAAGTAATGGTTAGCTCCAATGAGGAAACATTTCTCATTGGAGCGTACCAAGGAAAATCTTAATTTTATATGAATTCGGTATTGAATATTATAAACAAAAAACAAAATAATATGAAAAAACTCTTTTTGCTCGCAAGCCTTCTGATGGCTTTTGGCATCTCAGCAGATGCAGGAGACATCACTTCTCCTAACGGACAAATCAAGGTGAACTTCACCTTGGATGGCACTGTGCCTACCTATAGTGTGACCTATCAGGGCAAGACCATCATCAAGCCTAGCCGTCTGGGTTATCAGCTCGCCAAGGGCGGTAAGGATGGCAAGGACCTGCTTGCCGATTTTAGTGTTATCGATGAGAAAACTTCCACTTTCGACGAGACCTGGACTCCTGTTTGGGGAGAGAACAAGTCTATCCGCAATCATTATAATGATATGCTGGTAGAGTTGAAGCAGAATTCCACCGACAGTTATATGAACGTCCGTTTCCGTGTCTATGACGATGGAGTAGGATTGCGCTATGAGTTCCCACAGAAAGGCAGTCTCAACTACTTTATCATCAAGGAAGAGCGTACAGAGTTTGCCATGACGGGCGATCATACCGCCTGGTGGATTCCTGGTGATTACGATACCCAGGAATATGAATACACCAAGACCCGTCTGTCTGGCATTCGTCCTGCCTTGCATGCTGCTGTTAGTGGCAATCTCTCACAAACCGTCTTTTCGGATACCGGTGTACAGACCTCACTCCAGTTGAAGACAGATGACGGTATCTACATCAATCTGCATGAGGCTGCTCTGGTGGATTATCCAGCCATGCATCTAAACCTGGATGACAAGACCATGACCTTTACCTCTTGGCTTACCCCTGATGCACAGGGTATGAAGGGATATGTGCAGACTCCGTTCAAGAGCCCTTGGCGTACGATGGTCATTACAAATGATGCTCGCAAGGTATTGTCTTCCAACCTGATTCTCAATCTCAATGAGCCTTGCAAGATCAAGGATACCTCCTGGATTCATCCTGTAAAATATGTAGGTGTATGGTGGGAGATGATTTCAGGTAAGGGAGAGTGGGCTTATACCCATGATTATCCTACCGTGAAGTTGGATGGAACCGACTATGTACATGCCAAGCCATCGGGCAAACATTCTGCCAACAATGCCAATGTACGCCGTTACATCGACTTTGCTGCAGCCCATGGTTTCGATGCAGTCCTGGTAGAAGGATGGAACATCGGTTGGGAAGACTGGAGTGGCTATATGAAGGAAAAGGTATTCGATTTCCTGACTCCATATCCAGATTTCGACATCAAGGCACTCAATGAGTATGCACATTCCAAGGGAGTGAAGCTTATCATGCATCATGAGACCTCCTCTTCTGTAATGAACTACGAGAAGTATATGGACAGAGCTTATCAGTTGATGAAGGATTATGGCTACGATGCAGTGAAGAGCGGTTATGTGGGCAACATCATTCCTCGTGGCGAGCATCACTACAGTCAGTTGGAAATCAATCACTATCTGCATGCCGTAACTCGTGCTGCCGATTATCATATCATGGTAAATGCCCATGAGGCTGTGCGTCCTACCGGTCTCTGCCGCACTTATCCTAACCTGATTGGCAACGAGAGTGCTCGCGGTACTGAATATCAGGCTTTCGGAGGTACCAAACCGGGACATACCGCCATCTTGCCTTTCACCCGTCTGCAGGGTGGTCCGATGGATTATACACCGGGTATCTTTGAAATGGATTGCGCCAATGGTTCTCATTGCAACTCTACCATCTGCGGTCAGTTGGCACTCTATGTAACGATGTACAGTCCATTGCAGATGGCTGCCGATTTCCCGGAGAATTACGAGAAGCACATGGATGCCTTCCAGTTTATCAAGGATGTGGCTGTTGATTGGGACAAGTCTATCTATCTGGAGGCTGAACCAATGGAGTATATCACCGCAGCCCGCAAGGCAAAGGGCTCTGATAACTGGTTTGTCGGTGGCGTTACGGGCATGAAGGCTCATCAGTCTACCGTAAAGCTCGATTTCCTCGACAAGGGCAAGAAGTATGTGGCTACCATCTATCAGGATGCAAAGAATGCCAACTACAAGACAAATCCGCAGGCTTATGTCATCACCAAGAAGACTGTAACCAGCAAGTCTGTCTTGAAGTTGAACTCCGTTGCAGGTGGTGGATTCGCAATTAGCCTTCTTGCACAATAAATGAATGTTTCTGAGTTATTATGAGAGAGTTTTTCTTAGTTTAATAATGATGCTCATGAAAAGAATGAATAAAATGCTGTTGGTTGCTGCTTTGGCGGCAACCACACTTTCTGTTCAGGCAGAACAGAAGAAGGGACCGGCTTGGTTGAGTGATGCACTTTTCTATCAGATTTATCCATCTTCCTATATGGATACTGATGGCAATGGTATTGGCGATTTGCCGGGTATCACTTCCAAGTTGGATTACATCAAGTCGCTGGGTGTGAACGCCCTCTGGCTCAATCCGATCTTTGAGTCGGGATGGTTTGATGGTGGCTATGATGTCATCGATTTCTACAAGGTGGATCCTCGATTCGGTACCAATACCGATTTGGTTACATTGGTCAATGAGGCCCATAAGCGTGGCATGAAGGTTTGTCTTGACCTGGTGGCAGGACATTCCAGCACCAAGTGTGCTTGGTTTAAGGAGTCTTCCGAGAAAGATCCTAACCAGCGTTACAGCGACTATTATATCTGGATGAATGATATCCCTGAGAGTGAGAAGAAAGAAATAGAAGCCCGTCATCAGGAGGCAAGTCCGGAGTCTAGTACCCGAGGCAGATATGTGGAGGCGAATGCTCCTCGTGCCAAGTATTATGAGAAGAATTTCTTCGAGTGCCAGCCAGCCTTGAACTATGGCTTTGCTCATCCAGACCCAAATCATCCTTGGGAGCAGAGCGTAGATGCACCTGGACCACAGGCTGTCCGCAGGGAAATACGTAACATCATGGCTTTCTGGTTTGATAAGGGTGTGGATGGATTCCGTGTTGATATGGCGTCATCGCTCATCAAGAACGACCCTGACAAGAAGGAGGTTTCCAAACTCTGGAATGAGATGCGTGCATGGAAGGACAAGTACTATCCTGAGACCGTCCTGATTTCAGAGTGGGCTAATCCGCAGCAAGCCATTCCTGCCGGCTTCAACATCGATTTCTACATCCATTTCGGTCTCAAGGGCTATGCCTCTCTGTTCTTCGACCGCAAGACTCCATGGGGCAAGTGGGAGCAGAGCTATCAGAACTGCTATTTCGACAAGCAGGGCAAGGGTTCGCTTAAGGAATTTAGCGAGAACTATACCAAGGCATACAATGCCACTAAGAATCTTGGCTACATCGCTGTACCATCTGCCAACCACGATTACCAGCGCCCTAATATTGGTACCCGCAACACGCCAGACCAGCTGAAGGTGGCGATGACCTTCTTCCTCACCATGCCAGGTGTTCCATTTATCTATTATGGTGATGAGATTGGTATGAAGTATCAGATGAATCTCCCTAACAAGGAGGGTAGCAATGAGCGCTCTGGTACCCGCACTCCGATGCAGTGGACCAAGGGCAAGAATGCCGGCTTCTCAACGAGTGCGCCTGATAAACTCTACTTCCCTGTAGATACGGAAAACGGAAAGTTGACCGTTGAGGCTCAGCAGGGAGATCAGAATTCTCTGTTGTCATATACCCGCAAGCTGACCGCTTTGCGTCATTCAGCCAAGGCTCTTGACAATGAGGGCGATTGGAAGCTCCTGAACCAGAAGGGTCAGGAATATCCGATGGTATATGAGCGCACTTTGGGTGATGAGAAGTATGTTGTTGTCGTGAATCCTGGTGCCAAGGCAGCCTCTCTCAACATCAGCTCTGTAGGTGGCAAGGCAGTTTCTGTTCTTTCTACAGGAAAGGTTGTATATAAACCAGGCCGGAAGACGGATGCCATCAAGGCTTCAGGCATTAGTGCCGCCATATTCAAGGTGGCTAAGTAACCTGTGAACATGATTATTGCTAGCTTTATTAAATATCAGAATCCGCATGGCTCTCTGGGCTGTGCGGATTTTTTATACCGATTTTTCTTTTTAATAACTAAAGATATTTAAATATTTAACCCGATATTTGGCGATAAATAAAGAAATAACTATATTTGCAGCATGATTACGGAATATGGTATAGAGGCAAAGTCTAATTCTGAGATTATATCTGAATTAGGAGGACGATTCAGGCAATATCGTCTGTTCAGCAATCTCACCCAGAAAGAGGTGGCTGTAAAGGCTGGTGTGAGCATTTTCACCATTAGCCAGTTTGAAAAAGGCGAAGCTAAGAACATAGGCTTTGGCACTATTCTTTCTCTGTTGAGGAGCATTGGATTCCTGCAGGAAGCAGAGAAACTCTTGCCGCCGCTGCCAATTCTGCCTAGCCAAATGAAGAAAATGAATGAAAAGAAGGAAAGGGTAAGACATGAAAGATAATGTTGTGCAGGTAATCCTGATTCGCATTTCTATCGTAACCATGAACTTACGGTTCTTGGCAAGCGAAAGAATATAACGAAGCAGGATTTGATGCTTTTTGCACAAAGACAGGATATCAGAAATGCTTCTAGTATCATAGAAGAAGTGGAAGACGTGGTGATGAACTTCAAGTCTTATGCCGAAAAAGTGGAAATCGATGAGCACTGGATACGCAAAATAGAACGGGTTTTGGAAGAAATCCGTAAGTAAGCGATTTCATCAGGCAATATTTTTAGCCCCCTTACTCCTTTATTTCTTTCATGTTTGCAGGATTATAGGGAGTCAACTGCTGCATCTCCTGCTCTGTTGCTTCAGGCAAGGAAGGTATCTTGTTTCTGATGCAGAAATCGGTAATGGCGGCAGCTGATTCTTTGGGAGTAGAAGAATCCGGTTTGATGGATTGCTTCTTTTCTACATACTCCTTTTCCGTGATATATAGCTCGGTAATCACATGGATGAGTTGCTGCTGCTTGTCTTTCTTATGAGAGAAAAGATAGCTGTTGTCAGATTTCTGGAAGAGCAGGTCCTTGAAGGAATAGTAATCTTCAGGACTTATCTGATAGGTTTCCACCACATGGTCGTAGATATCTGTCTGGGTATAACCGAAAAGCTGGTGCGTCAGATTCTTGTAGGTAGGAAGCTGGTTGATTTCTATCTGACAGATATTCCGGCTGCTGTCCGTTTGAATACTGCCTATTGTCTGCTGATTGAGCAGGACGAGTTGGGAGCCCAGTGAATCTTTCAGCTGATATTTCTTTCGATATTGCTCAATAAGTGTCTTCTCTTCCGGCCAAGGTCGGAAGGTTCCTTTGTCGCTGACCATGAATGCTCGCTTTTTGTCTTCGGAAACGAGTCGGCTGTTGTGAAGATTTCTTTTGGAATAGGCATTGAGATCCGTCTTTCCATTCTTCAGGTTGATGTAATACTCCACGATGCCGTCGTTGAAGTATTTCATTACAGAGTCGTTGGTCTGGTAACTGCGATAATATCCCTTGAGTCTGATGAAGTGAGGACGATTCCCTGTTACGTTCACATCCTCCAGTTTCTGTATTTTTGTGATATGTCCAGGCATCTTCTCTTCCTTGTTCTGTGCCATGAGGCAAGTTGGGAGGAAAAGGAGAAGCACAAACAGATATTTCATATAATGATGATGTTTCATATTGACGATGCTTTAAAAAACTACTTAATGATGTGCAAAAGTAAGAATAATCAGTTAGATGCGCAAAGAAAATCAGTTATTATTAGGTTAAAACTGTAAGTAAGTAAACGATTTCATATAATTATAATACAGAAAAGGATGGTTATTGCTTTTCTTTTTGTATCTTTGCAACCGTTTGGCAATTGTGAGTACCAAATCATACATAAAGGAAAAAAGAATATCTAATAATAAATAAGAAGTAATGACTACACTTACAATTTCTATTATTGTCGTTTTCGTACTCGGCTATGCACTCATTGCCACCGAAAGCTTGACTAAGGTAAACAAGGCTGCGATTGCCCTGTTGATGTTGGTAGGTTGTTGGACCCTCTACATGATGGATCCAATGCAGTATCTCCAGTTGATGCACCCTGATTATACAGGCGGTGCTGCTGGAATGGTGGAGAAGGTGACCGGAATCATCCAGGAACATCTGGGCGATACCGCCACAACACTCTTCTTCCTGATGGGTGCAATGACCATCGTGGAAATCGTTGACCAGAACGGCGGATTCAACTGGGTTCGCAAGGTGATGAAGACCAAGTCGAAGCGTGCGCTCCTTTGGCGTATTGCTATCCTTACCTTCTTCCTCTCGGCTATCCTCGACAATCTGACCACCAGTATCGTGATGATCATGATTCTCCGAAAGCTTGTCACCGACCACAAGGATCGCATGGTTTATGCATCCCTCGTCATCATCGCAGCCAATTCGGGTGGTGCCTTCTCACCAATCGGCGACGTTACCACCATCATGCTCTGGAACAAGGGATTGATTACTGCTGCCGGCGTTATCGCCGAAATCTTCATCCCGTCTGTGGTTTCAATGGTGATACCTGCCCTCATCCTTCAGACCATGTTGAAGGGCGAACTCGTGATGCCTGAGGTTTCTGACCAGCAGAATGCATCGGTCAGCGATTTCACCGAAGGTCAGCGCAAGGCTGTGTTCTGGTTGGGAGTAGGCGGTTTGATCTTCGTTCCTATCTTCAAGAGTATCACCCACTTGCCTCCATTCGTAGGAATCCTCCTGGTATTGGGCGTTCTCTGGACAGCTACCGAAGTTTTCTATCGCGGTTTGCATCGTGGAGCTGATGCTGAGGGCACTCAGAAGAGAGTAACCAAGTTGCTTTCTCGTGTTGATATGAGTACCATCCTCTTCTTCCTCGGTATCCTGATGGCAGTATCCTGCCTGGCTGAGATTGGCGTGTTGACTGCTTTGGGTCAGGGTTTGAACGTCGTATTCGATGGCAACCACTACCTGGTTACTGGTATCATCGGTGTGCTTTCAAGTATTGTTGACAATGTGCCTCTGGTAGCCGGATGTATGGGAATGTATCCTGTGGCAGCCGCTGGCGATATGGCTGTAGATGGCATCTTCTGGCAGTTGCTGGCCTACTGTGCCGGTGTCGGTGGTTCAATGCTGATTATCGGTAGTGCCGCTGGTGTGGTAGTAATGGGCTTGGAGAAGATTACCTTCGGCTGGTATATGAAGCACATCTCCTGGATAGCTTTCGTAGGTTATCTCGCAGGTATCATCAGCTACTGGTTCATCCGCACCTTCCTTTATGCTATCTAAAGGATAAGTGTTTTCAGATGTAGGCTCCACACGCCCTGAAAGCTCCACACGCCCTGAAAGGGCAGAAGCTCTTAGCCCAGGGCAACACCCTGGGTAATGATGGATACAAGCCTGTCGCCCTGTAAGGGCAAAAGCTTTCTTTCTTACGTGAAAAAGTTTTTTTTGAAGAAAAAGTCTCAAAGTCTCATTTTCTATTGAAAATATCGACTTAAAGACTTGATAGATAGTAAGATAAAGAGAATGAGACTTCTCGGTTTTGGTGCCGAGAAGTCTCATTAAAGTCTCATAGAAGTATCATTATTTCACTTTTTCTTTACGAGATACTTCATTCCATCTGCAAATCTCTTGTGTTTCAACTCACTCATATTCGCCAGTTTTCTGCCGAATCCCATCAAACTGTTCACCTTGAGCGATGAACCAATCTGCTTCTTCAGGTAGTCAAAGATTTCGGCGGCAGTAAGATACTCACCCTCTTTCTCATCCTCAACCAATTCAAAATAGAGCAGGAAATACTGATCTATTGGCTGAATTATCTCAAACTGGCTGTTGCTCTTCATAATCAGCTTCACCTGCTGCGCATCAAAATAACTCTTTTCGCCATTGTTCAAGGCAGAAAGTGCCTGGGCAAAAAGCTGCTGGTAGTTCGGGCGAACACTCACGTCGATAGGCCCCGTCAGTTCCACACCGATGAATCTTCTATTGCCGGATGGATCGGAGAGAATATCCTTCATGTTGCTCGTGGCGATGAACGAGGCGAGACGAGGAAATTCCATGACATGACTGCCATACGGAGGCTTGTATTTCAGCGTAGGCAACTGGATGAGATTCTTCAGGAATCCCTGCTGCACCTGTGGCGAAATCTGGTTGAACTCATCGAGATTGATGACCATAAACTGCGCCATCGCCTGATAAACCTGACGCTTTTCCGACAGAATAAGATTGTCACTATACCCCCACTGCAGTTCCGGCGGCAGCAGTCGCCGACAGAAAGTACTCTTGTTGTAACCCTGTTTGGAAATGAGAAGCGGAGCCACCGAGTTGCCGTATTGGCGATGTGAATAGCCGCGCCACTGGTCCACCATGCCCAGGAACCAGGTGTAAAACCAGTCTGCCCAGTGAGGATTGGCGGTAGGCACCGTGCGGGCCAAGGCACGGATATGATCCTTTCCATCCCATTTGTCGTAGCACTGGAAGAGATATTCATCTATCGGATTATAATTTTTGATATAATCTGACTCCAGGAAATTGCGTACATCCTTGATGCTCACCCGGATATCAGCCAGCTGCACCTCCAGCGTCATACGCTTCTGCACTCTCGGTTCCACAGGTTGGTAGCCATACCAACCTTTCTCCTTCGGCATGTATTCCACGAATTTCATCACCGTGTTGTATCTGAAATCATATCTGCTTTCCAGCAGCTGCATCATGTTCACGATATTCTCGCGAATACTGTTCTTGTCAACTTTCTTTCCTTCTTCCGGAGCCTTGAAATCAGGAATTGTCAGCTGATGATTATCCGTGCTGGGAGCTGGGCTTTGAGATCGTGCATGGCTATCAATCTTCATCGCCACCGCCTTGCTGTTGAAATAAGGCTCCGCATCGAGCGTCATCATGAAACTGTTGTGAATCGAAGGCTCTTGGGATAGGGTAGAGCCAGCCTCGATAGAAGGTTTCGGACCATCTGCAAGAATCGAAGCCTTGACAATTGCTTGATATACAGGGAAAATCTGCTGGTAAGCGATGCGATAGAGATGCTCGGCATCCGCTTCAGATATAGGCAGGGAATCATTTTCGCCCTGGAATTTTATCAGAACGATAACAGTCTTTCCGTCGGCACCTGTGATGGCGGCAAGGGTAGAAGGCAGAATGGCTACCGAGCGCTTAATACCCTCTACACCATCTACATCGGTAATGTTGCCAAATTTTAGTAGCAGGATGCCGTTGAAAGCCTTCATCTTCAGGTTGTTATTCTCGTCTTTGGCGAATTCAGCAGCGGGATAGATGTGCATCCATTTCGGCATATCCTTGTAGCCTTCATAGTTGTTGCTAAGATACGGAACGCTTTCGCGGAAGTGGGTGATAGTCAGTTTGCTATCATCCCTTGCGAATCGTTCCATCAGCTTCTCCATCGTCTTGGTACTTACGAGAAGCTGGTTTTTATTGTTTGTATGTACGATAGTTACCTTCATTGTATTTCTGGTTAATGGTTAAGTGTTAACTGTAAATTATCAATTGTACATTATCAATTATTAATTCCGTTGCCCAAAACAAGCCCCGAAGTTTGGGCACTCATTGCCCGCCTTATGGGCACTTGTTGCCCAGCACTTGTTCTGTGGATGCCCGCTTGGTGGGCTGTGGATGCCCGTGTAACGGGCATGGTAGGATCAGCTAGTGGGCACAGAGGGAACATCTGATGAACTGAAAAAGTAGAACAATAAATTCTTGGAAAGATTAGATGTTTGTGAAGTCAATCTCTTCAGAGAAGTGTTCGAACTCAACGTCTTTATATCCGTATCTGGCGAAGAGCTGTTTGATATATTTCTGCTGTTCCGGGAGGAGTTTCAGTTGTCCCAGTTTGTATCGGTAGTATTGTCCTTTGCTACCGAGGTAGTCTCTCATTTCGGCGCGCAATGCAGGTGCGTCTTTCACTTTCATTTCGGCAAAGAGTTTGTCGAATCCCCATGCCATTTTCACGACACGCAGCGGAGCAAAGTACTTGCAATTCCCGTTTTTCAGGGCATTTGGGAAAATGGCATCTCCTCTATCAGTCTTCTCGTTTTTGTAGAGACCGGATAGATAGTGGATACACTTGTCTTTCATCGGACATGGTTCGGTGAAGCAATAGGTGATGAGGCTAGGAACGTTTCCGTATTCGAAAGCCTTTTTCAAAAGTTCCTTTTCATCCATAGTTGCTATGTTTTTAGTAAAAATTTCTATTATAACGAGAAAAATGGGTATTTATTGCCCGAAAACAGCACTTTTTTATATGTTTTTGTAGCTTATTTCCGCTTATTAATAGCATTTTTCTGCTTCTTATTAGTGTTTTTATGATGTATTTCCTGAAAATTATGATACTTTCATGATACTTTTTTCTCTATTTTTAGAGAAGTCTCATTAGATAAAATCATCTGAGTGTTAGATATTTAACATTAGGTTTTATATAAATAATGAGACTTTGATACTTTTTCCGAGAAAAAATATCTATACGTATGCGCGTGATGAATCCTTGCTGGTATATTGTTAATAATAAGAAAAACGCTTGCTTTCTGAAATGTTATCTGTATCTGATGCACCTACGGAAAGGCTTACTGATCCTATTCCTGTCCTTTTCCAGAGTGGCTACCTTACCATTTAAGGATATGAGAAGAGAGGCAAGTTGTATCATCTCTGTTTCCCTAATCTGGAAGTTAGACAAGGGTTTTCTGATAGTCTCGTCAGGTAAGCAGTAATGTTTACCATCTTTACGATGCTTGGCGAAGATGTGAAGGCGGAGCATACCACTTCGGATGGAAGAATAGACCTTGTGCTCAAGACAGAGCAGAGCATCTTCATCTTCGAATTGAAATATAAGAAGTCTGCTGATACTTGCGTTCTTGAAAAACTAACACCAAAACACCAACAACTGTTAAAAACACCCGCCAAATCATTACTTTTATCCGCCAACTCTTGCACAACTCAAATAAAAGTCGTACCTTTGCACCACCAGAACCCCCAAGCCTCTTAACAATGCTCAAATCGGGGGTCGTTTTATTTTTATACCACTATGAGATTGTTGTTCGATAAGTCTTTTATGCAGCCTGATGATATGGTTGAGCTGCTTCGACATAGAGGGTTGGAAATCGAGAACCCTCAGAGAGTTTCCCATTATATACGCAACATCGGCTATTATAGGTTGAGTGCATATATGTTCCCATTCCTGCGCCAACCTAAGGATGAGCACCGTTTCAAGCAGGGGAGCAAATTTCAAGATGCACTAAATCTATATCGTTTCGACAAGAAACTACGCCTTTTCCTCTTCAACGAGATAGAAAAGGTGGAGATTGCTCTTCGCAGCACTCTTGCAAACCTTGTTGTTGAGGAGACTGGCAATATATTCTGGATGACAGACGAGACCTTGTTTGCCAATCGTGACAAGTTCAGACGAACCATGGAATTGGTGGACAAGGAACTGAGGAACTCGAAAGAGGAATTCATACTTCATTTCAAGGAAAAGTACAGCAACCCTTATCCTCCTGCATGGATTCTCGTTGAGATACTTCCACTAGGCGTTGTTACACGCATGTTTGAAAACTTGGCTGATAACTCTCTCAGAAAGAAGATTGCTGCACGCTTCGGACTGACTGTGCCAGTATTCACTTCATGGATAACCGTTGTCACCCTAACCCGCAATGCTTGTTGTCATCATGCCCGTGTGTGGAATAAAGAGAATGCCATCAGTCCGATGATACCACGAAGACTGAATGACAGGTGGATAGTTTCCGGTGTGTCGCCCAAGCGAATATATTTTGATATCTGCATAATCAAGTGGTTTATTAACATAGTATCGCCCAACAACGATATGCTTGAACATCTACAAGCACTCCTTGCTGAATATCCAATGATTGACATCCGTGCCATGGGATTCCCATCAAACAACTGGGAGAACGAACCGTTGTGGAGCACCAGATGATGAAGATAGAAACTGTCAAAAAAGATGGGGTGGCTTGTACCCACCTCATTAACATTAATTGATAAATATTTCAACCGTACAGGTTGAAATTCTTTAGATGCCCAAATGGATACTGCGGTAATTTATGAAGATATGCCGCAGGGGACTTCTGTTTCAAAAGTCGGCATAGATTCTTCTCAATCCACACTTGTCTCTCAGCAAACTCATGATGCCACTTCTGCTCTTGATCTTAGCATCAAACCATACTATGATGTAGGTTTTGATGATGGCTTCGCTGATCTTATATGTCGATTGCAAAATGAACTCTATTGAACCCTATTGGATTCTTATTCAGCATTTGTCTGCTGCTCAGTCTCTGTAGCCTGCTGGTGCTACCTCTGCGTTACCTGCCATTCTGCTTGATGCAAAAACGTTGCTTACTGAAACCATTACCATAGCTGCGATAGCTGCAAACATAAACTTCTTCATAATCGTATATTTTTAAAATTGTTACTATTTAATGTTACTTACTTTCTTTCTTTTTTGTGGATTCATTATCGAACCCGCTATTCATAGTCACAATCTGCGTGCCAAAAAGAATATGAAAAATGATATGAGTTGATTATCAGGTGTTTATGTTTTGTGTACCAAAAGTAGATGGCGTGGAAAATAAGGAAGGTAGGTGGAAGCATTCCTCAAAATCTAAAGTTGCTAGCCAAGTAAGACTTCTTCTTCCCAATTGTGTCCCCTCACACAACTTTTTTCGAAACTTTTTTGCTAAAAGTTTTGTTGTTAAAAATAAAACTTGTACCTTTGCATCGGGTATTGTTCTAAGATTAGGATGGTTCCCAAGACATTGTGGGTAAAAACAAAAGCATTCGCTATTATTTCGCGTTTAGCCAAGAGCCTCGGAAACTCAATTTGGAATAAAAAGCACGAAAATAATATGTGACAGGTGGCTCGTATAGTAGCCTCTGGTTTCCTCAGACAGCGATGCACACGCTATAGGCGTGGTGCATTCTTAGAGGATTCCGGGGCTCCATTCCGAGGCCGCCCCGTGCTAAACGCGATAAGAGGCATCACGCCTTCTTTATACCCTATTGCGTTTTGCGGATTGATAGTTGGGTGCGTAACAACTATCAATAAATATGGCAAATAGTACATTATCAAATGCTAAGGCTGCCAAGAAAGACGAATTCTATACCATGTTCTATGATATAGAAACCGAAATGGAAGCCTATCGCGATTTCAATCCTGATGTTTTTCGTGACAAGACAGTTCTTCTGCCTTGTGATGACCCAGAGTGGAGTAACTTCACTAAGTATTTTGCACAGAATTTTGAAGAACTAGGCTTGAAGAAACTCATCTCAACCAGCTATGCTATCAATAGTAAGATTATCAAAGCTGGAATTCAAACATCCTTTCTGGAAACAACATCTCCAAAGTTTGATAAGTCTAAGACTAACACCCATGGTAAAATATTCGTTTTAGAAAAAAATACTACAGGTGATGGTAAAACCAATCTAGATGATTTAGAATGGGATTATCTTGAAGGAGATGGTGATTTCAGGAGTGAAGAGGTTAAAAAACTAAGAGACGAAGCTGATATTATCGTAACCAATCCACCTTTCTCACTTTTTAGAGAGTTTCTTGCGTGGATTGTTGAGGCTGATAAACAGTTTATCATTATAGGAAATATAAACTGCGTTACCTATAAAGAAGTATTTCCATTACTTAAGGATAATAAAGTCTGGATGGGATGTACTATCCATAGCGGAGACCGTGAATTTGGAGTTCCAGATGAATATCCGTTGGAAGCTGCTGGATGCAGAATTGATGAAAATGGCAAGAAATACATTCGTGTAAAAGGGGTAAGATGGTACACCAATATTGATCATGGTAGCCGTCACGACCCTTTGTCTTTGATGTCTATGGCTGATAACATTAAATATAGTAAGCATAAGGAAATTCAAGGAAAAAATTATCAGCATTATGACAATTATGATGCTATAGAAATTCCATATTCTGATGCAATTCCTTGTGATTATGAGGGAATGATAGGCGTTCCTATAACTTTTTTTGATAAATATTGTCCTGAGCAATTTGAGATTGTTGGTATTACTAAAACTTGGTTTGGTATGGCTAATAAGGTATATCCAAAGCAAATACAAGTTAGTAAAACTGGCAAAAAGACTATAGTAACCAAACTAAATGACGGACCTGTAATAGAATTGGATGGTCCACTTGATGGTGAAGTCTATTATATTGTTGAAGGAAAGTATTATACACAAGCTTATGCTCGAATATTAATCTGTAAAAAGCAATCATAATATGGAAAAGGAGTTGAAAATATATACAGTAAAGGAGTTATGTGAAGGATTCACATATAGTGAGCTTGATGGAAAGGGGTTGTATGGTTTAGCTGGCAAGCTAACCATACAACCTGAGTATCAGCGTAACTATCTCTATAGTGAAAACAATAGCCAAAAAGAAGCTGCTGTCATTGATTCTGTCTTGAAGAAATATCCTTTAGGCTTACTCTATTTCAACAAACTCCCTGATGGACGTTTAGAAGTTCTTGATGGACAACAACGTATTACAAGTCTAGGTAGATATCTGATTGGTAAATTTTCTTATATGAAAAAAGGCGACCCTTATAAATTCAAGTCCTTGAATGAAGAGGAAAAAAAACTTATCGAGGACACTCCGTTGCTTGCCTATATTTGCGAAGGTACGGAGGCTGAAATCAAGGAGTGGTTTGAAATCATTAATATTGGTGGTATCAAGCTCAATGACCAAGAGAAACTGAATGCGATTTATTCCGGACCATTTGTTAGTGCTGCCCGAAAGGAGTTCAGTAATAAGGAAGATACCCGTATACAGAAATGGGGATGGTATATCTCAGGTTCCGCAAACAGACAAGAAATTCTGCAAGAAGCCTTGAGATGGGTTAGTCATGGCAACATTAAGGATTATATGCAGGAGCATCGTCGTGATACCGATATCAATGAACTCAAACTATATTTCAACGATGTCATTTCATGGATAGAGCAGACCTTTGATGATGTCTATCCCAAGATGAAAGGATTGAATTGGGGAGAACTCTACGAAAAATACCATAATAATCCATACGATCATATCAAGGTTTCACAAAAAGTGAAAGAACTCTACAACGATACATGCGTTCAAGATAAAAAGAACGTGTTTGAATATGTGCTTGGCGGTTGCAAGGATACAAGACTTCTGAATGTCCGTGTCTTCGATGACAATACCAAACGCAGGGTTTATGATCGTCAGACGGCAGATGCCAAAAAGAAGCACGAAAGCAATTGTCCTCTTTGTAAAATTGGACACGATGCCAATAAAGACAAAATCTGGGCATTAAAGGAAATGGATGCTGACCATGTACAAGCATGGAGCAAAGGTGGAGCCACAGACGAAAGCAACTGTCAGATGCTCTGCAAGACCCATAATCGGGCTAAAGGAAACAGATAGTTTGAGTAAGTATGGACACCTTGCTAGAGAAGTTGAGAAAGTCCCCTTGTTTGGTATGGGCGATAGCATTAATGCCGGTACTCTTAGGGGGACTAATATATTTGCTTTATCGTCCTAAAAACATTATTTTGTTTGAGGTTTTGAACAAATTGAGTGGTTCCACGATTGTTGATATGGTAAGGAATAAAGCTGAGCATGTTCATTTGCCGGATTTTGTGGTCTATAGCTTACCTGCCGGATTATGGACTGCATCATATCTTATGGCTATGTATTTATGTACTAAGCAACTGAATAAGAAAATGAGGCTATCTTTAGCTCTACCTCTTCCTATATCTGCAGTTGTATTAGAGGTCATGCAAAAGTTCGGTCTTTGCCCAGGTATCTTTGATATTTGTGATTTATTGTGTTATATAATTCCAATTGTAATATTCGTAAAACTAATTTAGTATGAAAAGACAAAATGATTTGGATTTTGGGGGAGCTATAGCTCTTACCGTAGTATTTGCTATTATGGCAATATTTTCTTACACTACAGATAAGTCAGGAAATCCTATAGCTATAATACCCGCTGTTGGTGTAGTTGTAGGTTTAGTCATGGCTGTTAATGCCAAGAATAAAGCTTCTAACCGAAAGGCAAGAAAAGAACAACAGGACATTTTTGCCCAAACGCTGGATTATGATGATTGTTTTGGAAATGGTGACTTAAAATTATATTTTAATTCCCAAAAACAGGACGTAACCGTATGCGCTACAACTAATGAAGGTAGAAATACACAAGTAGTTAGAGATTTTTCTGTTACGGAAACGGTGAAAACAGATAGTTACATCGTATCTTATGATGCTACTCATAACAAGATTTTGCGTATAAAGAATAACAGTGGCAATATAATGCTTAAAGAATTCAATCTCAATTACACTTTGAAAAAATGGGATGTAGTAATGAAGAAATCTACTCCAGCTGTTAAGGCGTATAATGATTATGCTTTCATTACTGATGATGTCAATGAATTTGTTGCTATCGTGACTCCTACAAGTATGCATCTGCACCGATATTCTGATATTGTAAGCATTTCGTATGAAGAAAATGGTAATGATATGTACAATAAGTCTCTTGGTGGTGCTGTAGTTGGTGGTTTACTTTTTGGTGGTGTCGGTGCTATCGTAGGTAGTAATACTGCAAAGGCTGTCAAAAACAAGAAGATAGAAATGATGTCTATAAAGATATTGCTCAAGAGTACGTCTGAACCTACTATTTTGCTTGAAATTTACAATTCAAGAAATGATGGAGCGATTCTTGAAACCAAGAAAGAAGCTGATAAAATATTCTATGAGGGATTGATGAAAGAGGTTACAGGCATAAAAGACATTTTTTCCATCATAATAGACATGGTTGATAAGAATAATGTAAGCCAAATTCAAAGGCAGCAGATAAGTACTTCGGTATCAAATAGCGTTGCTGATGAACTTACCAAATTGGTGCAGCTCAGGGATGCTGGAGTTCTTACGGAAAAAGAATTCCAGGAACAGAAAGCAAAATTATTGCAATAATAAATACCGGAACAAATCATGATGCCACTTCTGCTCTTGATCTTGCATCAGTCCATACTATGATGCAGGATATGATCAGGGGCAGGAGGATGGGTATCATGATGGTATCTTCCTCTCTACGCTTATGAAAAAGGTATCTTAAAATTGGCTGATGGAAAAAGATGGGTATTAGCTGAAGTTTAGTCGAAGTTAGCCGAATTATTAGTCGAAGTTAGTCAATCTTTAGCTTGCGTCTTTGTTATAATACTCAGAAAATCAGTTGCTAATGATGAAATCTAACTTAGTTGGACTTTTAAACGTTTAGTCGAACTCAAAATGGGATATCAGCTTTGGAAATATTTCCCTTCTTGGCTTAGACTAAAAGTATCTGAAGGAGCATAAAAGGGAATATGATATGTGTTGTCGTTAAAAAAGTGAGCAGTGTAACCGGTACAGCACTATTACCAGATATGGATGACTTTAAGATTGGTTGGTTGTATGAATAGAAAAAATATGGAAAATGAAACTTTAAAAGAAAGATTCCTCGGTACCATCTTTGGACAAGCTGTAGGAGATGCCTTGGGACTGAGCACGGAGTTTATGTCCAAGCAAGAGGTGGATCGTTTTTATCCTAATGGGATAGAGGACTATTCGCAAATCGTGCAGGATGATCATCGTCGTCGTTGGCAAAGAGGCGACTGGACTGATGATACCGACATGATGTTGTGCATCTTAGATTCCTTTGTGGCTTGTCAAAAGGTAGATATTCTTGATATTGCCAGAAGGTTTAAGGAATGGATGATGAACGGAGGCATGGGAATTGGTCGGCATACATGCTCTTGTCTTTGAAGACTGGATATTGGATTATGAAAAGGTGATTGGCATTGCCAAACAATATGATGAACGAATCGTTCCATTTATTGACTTGGCATATCATGAAGGTCTGGATTCTTTGTGTCTGGATGATGAAAAGAGTATGGGATATACGCTCAGAACTTTAGGGGCAGCCCTATGGGCTTATAGGCATGCAACCTCGTATAAAGAGGGTATCCTGAAGATTGTTTTATCAGGAGGAGATGCGGATACCAATGCAGCAGTAGCAGGAGCTATCCTGGGTGCTAAATTTGGAATATGCCATATTCCTGAAGAATGGAGGAATGGTCTTCTCTATGCTTCTATGCTTCATGGCAAGGTGCAGGATCTCTACTTTTATAATCATCGTCATTCCCGAAAAGTGTCATTAATGACAAAAAACGGGAATGTTTAATAAATTTAAACTTTTGGCTTGTTTTTTAGAAATCCATGTGTATGCTTTTGTTTCAAAAAGCGCAGAATCCTGCTGGCATCACTGCCAGCAGGATTCTGCGCTTTCCCTATTAATTTCTTAAATATGTCGTCTGCAAAATGAGCTCAATTGATCTCTACAGAACTCTCTTGTGAATTCTTGTTCAGCATTTGTCTGCTGTTTAGTCTCTGTAGCCTCCTGCTGTTGACTAATAATTCATTCCGAATGTCCAGAGAGGAATGATATTGCCGAAACCGGTTTCAATATCATCTTTTACGATATATCCCTCTTCTGCCTCGGTTATCTGCTTCTGACCTTTCTTCTTGCCACCTATCTCAAAGGTCTTGCCGTCTATCAGAAAATCAGAGATGGGAGAATTGTAAACGGTATGGTTCACTCTCATCTGATTAAAGAAAAAGGTCTCACGTTGATTTCCTATATCGGGAGTTTCAGATGTGAGGGCGAAAGAGAGGTTTGTATTGTCGAGATATACTTTTTCAACCTTTCCCAGACCTCTTACTCCCTTTGTTGAATCGTGGAGTTGGGCGATGAGACCTGCCTTTTCCATAAGTTCAAAGTAGTCGGGAAGCAAGCCGCGGTCTGCCTTGATGATTGTTGCGATGGTGCTCATGTTAGGCTTGAATGGCACACTGTCTGCTATCACCTGCATCAGTTCCTTCAATTTCCTCGATATGGTTACTGTGTAGTTGGCATATTGGGGAATGTCGGTTTCCAACGTTATGCTTACTACCTGGTTTAAGCGCATCTTATAGCCCTCGTCTTCATAAAAAGGATAGTACCCCTGGCGCAGATATTCGTTGAAGAGGGATAGGGGATGGTCTATCTCTATCGGCAACTCTACCTCATGATTAACGATTTGCTCCAATGTGTAGGCTGGTAGGTCGATTCCTAGTTTCATGCCAATATATTCTCTAAACGACAGACCTTGCATTTTATAGACGAGGACACGACGGCTTAAGTCGGCGGTTCCCTGATAGATGTCAAGCACTGATGATCCTGTAAACACTACTTGCAGGTCGGGCAGATTATCGTATATCATCTTCAGCTCCGTTGCCCATCCTTTATATTTATGTATTTCGTCGATAAAGAAATGCTTGCCGCCAAGTTGATTGAACTTCATGGCAGTTTCAAAGAGTGTATGATTGGCGAAATAGATGGATTCGGCACTCACATATAGGGTGTCCTTCAGCTTGAGATTCTGCTTGATGTACTGCAAGAGGAGTGTGGTCTTACCCACGCCACGAGGTCCCACAAGGGCTGTCATCCGATTCTTCCATGGAATCTGATGATACATATATCTTACGTATCGGGTGTCTGTACGTCTGATGAGATTGTCGGATAATTGCTTCAATAATTCCATATTTCTTCTGTTATTAATTCATTTATTTGAATGCTTTTTAGCATTTTTGGTGCAAATATACGAAATTTGTGGTAAATTTCCTACAAATATACGAGAAATTTGTGGTAAAAACACCACAAATTTCTCTATTTGGCTTATAGCAGCTCTCTTGCTATCCAGGCACAGGCTTCGGCATCTGCCAGGGCATTGTGGTGCATGGTAAGATCGTAACCGCAATAGGCGGCTACGGTCTGGAGCTGATGGTTGGGGAGGAGAGTGCCCAGCTTTCTTCGGGAAGCACGGCAGGTGCAATGGAATTCGTAGCCGGGATATTCCATCTGATACATCTGGAATACGGCCTTCAGGCATCCTTCGTCGAAGGGGGCGTTGTGGGCTACCAGGGGCAGCCCCTCTATCTTGGGCGCTATCTCTGCCCAGACTTTCGGGAAGACATCCGCATTCATCGTGTCTTCAAGAGTTAACCCGTGAACCCGGGTGTTCCAATAAGAGTAATACTCCGGTTCGGGCTTGATGAGGCTGTAGTAACTGTCTGCTATTTCACCATCCCTCACTATCACAATGCCCACCGAGCAGACGCTTGTACGCTGCTGGTTGGCCGTTTCGAAATCTATTGCTGCAAAATCTTTCATTCCCTTATCCTCTTTTCCAATACCTTCTGCAGATTATCAGAAGGATTCATCCCCAGCTTCTTTCGGATATTGCCACGCTGGGTGGTGATATTGGATTCTGTCTTATTGAGCAGGATACCGATTTCACTCAACTTCTTATTCTGCAGGATGAGATAACAGATTTCCCTTTCAGATGAACTCAATTCCGGAAAAACACGCTCCAGATTCTGCTTGCTCAATTCCCGGGTCTGAATATACTGCAATACATTATCTATCACATTCTTCTGCGATGCCTCACCCAGCAAATCCAGCAAATGCTCGGTCTGCTTCACATCATGCCGCTCCTTGGCCAATGCCACGTATGCCTTAATCTGCTTCTTGTTGATTCTCAACACCTGGAGCAGTTCCTTCTCTTCTCGCTGCAATATTTTATTGGCATTTACCAGATACTCGCCATTTCGGGCAATGCCCAGACTCAGCACACTGATAAACAGCAGTATCAACAGCATCATAAAGAAATAATTACGCAGCGATTCATTGCCCGTAACTATCACACAGACTAGATAAACTCCCAAGGCTATGCCTACCAGCCAGCGGGTAAGACGAGCCTGATAAGCTGCCAGCGAGAAAAACATGTTGCCGGCAAGAATGAGCATGTTGATGAGAATTACCATCGTATTATCTTTCAATGTAGGCACGAAGGCACTATACAGAATATCCATGCCTATGAAAACCTGGGTTGCTACTGCAAGGAAGGTTATCCCTTTCACCACCCCTATCTTACCCAAGAGATAGGCAGCGAACGAGGACACCACAACTACCAGAAAGACGATGTTAGATGCTGTAAAAAATGGATCGAAGGCTCCCGACAACCCCAGGATATTAGACAGGATGCCTAGATAAAGCATCACGGCAAAACATACCAGAAGCCACTGGCGCTGGCGATCGAGGTAATTGGATTCCCTCTTCAGCAAGGAGAATTCCAACCTGCGTAACTTGGTTCTTATTGAGTTTTTTGCTTTCATACTCCGTAGGGATATATTCATTATTGATAGATGAATTGCTTAGCATAACCTTGCATTGCTTAGCTTTGCTTGGCATTGCTTTATTATTGTGCAAAGATAATAAAAATCTGTGATTTTGACGGTTTTTGAGGTTATTTTTTCCCGTTTTTCTAAAAAATCAGTATTTTTCAGGTTATTTTTTCCCATATCGAACCTTATTTTCCATTACTTTTGCATCGAAAAATAAAATGAATCATTCATCTTTTAAATATCACTAATTATGAAAAGAAACAATACTTTCAACAGCAAACGCATTCAGTGGCTAATGTTTGCATGCTTAACTTTCTGCTTTACCTTTTTCATGGTTATGGTGTCTTCGTGCAGCGATGATGACCCTGAAGAAGTATACAACCAGGCTCACTATCAGGACGTACCGGCCAGTTTGCTGACCGATGCCAAGAAACTGGAGATGGTAAGGTCTATCCAGGACTTGAAAGACGGAAGATTCTTCTATCTTGACTATACGGAGGATTATAAACTCCCTACCATATCAGGATTCAATCTCACCGACAACACCCATCTGATTGGTGCCGTATTGAAAACCCTCTGCGACAAGACGCCATCCTGGCTCAAGGCAAGGGTTAAGCTGGATGCAGGCTGCAGTGCCTTTGCCGTGACGACACCCGATACGGGCGATTATCTGATGGGGCGCAACTTTGATTACTCCCATGATAACGAACCGATAGCAGCTGCCCTGGTTCGTACGGCACCCAAAGGCGGACTGAAATCCATCAGTATGGTGGATGCCTACTGGATAGGTTACCGACAGGATCTCTGGCATTACATCCTATATAACAAGGCTGAGTTTGAGAAGAATAAGACGCAAGACCTATCCTATATCATGGCATTCCCATATCTCCTGATGGACGGTATGAACGAGGCTGGCTTTGCCGTTTCCGTGCTCCATCTCGACGGCAAACCGACCCAGCAGGCTAGTACGGGAAAGAAATTGACTACAACCGTTGCCTTGCGCATGATGTTGGATCATGCTAGAACTGTGGATGAAGCTCTCAAGATTCTGGACGGATATGACCTCTGGATACCGGATAACGACGGCAACTATCATTTCTACATGGCAGATGCCACGGGCCGTTATGCCATCGTAGAATTCGTGTATGACAAGGATCATCAGAGCAAGATTTACATAGACGATGAATATACGGGTGAGGATGGCAAGACTTATTTTAAATATCCTGACATTTTACCAAACACCCGCGAGGTGATAGAAAAGCGCTATGCCAGCAACTTCTATGTATCTGAAACCATGGCATGTTCTGATAAAGGTCCGAAGCTCTCGAACCACGGCAAGACCCGCTATGACATGATGGAATTCGTCATCAAGCAGAACAACAATCAGTTGTCTGAGGAAGGAGCCATGAATCTGCTCAATGGCGTGAGTCAGGCAGAAACTCCGGGCAATCCTACGAGCCATACCCAGTGGTCGGTGGTGTATAATCTTTCTCAGCGCAAGGCTACGGTCTGTGTGAATCGAGACTATAAGAATAAATTTACGTTCAACTTAAAATAGGCAGAAAATCTTGATAAGGCTGCCAGTGAATTCTTTAATCATTTAATTCTTTAACCATTTAATTCTTTAAAATATGAACTATAATGTAAGAATGAAAATGAAGTTTTTTGTAAAGTCCGTGTTGTGTTTGGTAATGTTGACTTCGTTATGTTGCTCATGTTCTGATGATAGCGAATCTTGGGAAGAACTTGACGCACCAACAGGAGAAGTCCTGCCAAAGACCGATCAACTTTCCGTTAAGCTCAATTTGCCAACGGCAGTGTTGGGTAACAATTTTAAGGAAGCAGGTTCTGCTCTTGTAAACCGCCTGACAAAGAACGTGTCAATAAATGACAATAGCGTGAGGGTGGTGTTTCTCGACAACGAAACCGCCTTGACCATTGATGGCGATATGTTGGAGAAAGTGAAACAGGTTTATGACAAAGGAGGCGTAATAGCCATAACTGAACCGTCGAAGGCCACAATGGAAAGACTAAAAAAATATAAACTGGGAGATGCGCTTATGCACGACTATGATGACGATGATGGCAATGGGCACTTCAATGATATTTATGCTTTCAATAAGAAGGGAGGAGAAATGCATCTCGAAGATCTGAACGACTCAGATGAGGCTCAAATATCGTCAGTGGTAATCACAGAGGACGGTGATACCACAAGGACAGAGCTTGCAGAAGCCAATCTTTCCCAAGAGCACACGCCTTACACATATGGTTTATTTGCAGATGCCGTAGCCACATGGATAGAAAAACAAGCTGTTGTAAGCGAGCCCAATATCAACGGTGGCTCAAACGATATTCATTCCATGACAAAGGCGCAGACAATTACGTACATATATTACCCGACGTATCCAGGGCATGACAAGGCTAAAGGTCGCTCCGCATTGTACCAAGTAACATATACCATATATGCAGTGTACTCTTTTGATCAAAACATGGATTACTATATGGTACATCAAGAAATCCTTGGAAACAATTCGACGATGATGCTTTCTGATAAATGGAAGGAAAACAAGGGTACATGCTATGGTTTTTACTTGGGAGAGATTGACAATGACCACGAAATCTTTAAACCAAACGGTGGAAGCTTCTCACCAACAGAAGTCTTTGTGCATGATCCTAGACCTGCGACTTCTGAAGGTTCGTATAGTACAACTTCGGGATATAGTGTTGATTTTGGAGGTAATATCGGGCTTGATACTTCTGGACCAAGTGCTGGATTTAGTGCCGGAGGCTCAATATCCGAAAGCTATACAATGAATGTTTCTGATGTGACTATAACAAACAAATCCTTGGATGGTGGAAGTGGAAGAGCACGGTGGAATTATGATGTGGCGGATGCTCCGGTGACATCAAACGGGTTCAAGGCTAAGATGCATGAGGCTCCATTGGTGTCTCGTAACACAATCAACCTACACAACTGTTGGTATTGGACAGTGAAGAATCCTGCTGCATATTCTGGACAATTCAAGGTTAAAGCAGTCAACAGGGTATTTTTCGAATATTCTTGGTTGCGAAATAAGGTTTTCAGTTATTCTTGGTGTCACTATCTGAGAGGTATGCGATATACTCAGAATATCTGGCTGAAAGCACCCAACAGAACGAAGAAGTGACCTCATAGAGGTCACTTCCAAACTTTCTTTTGGTTCACAACTCTGTTTCTCCCATCAGCCATCTTATGGCATTGATTCTCTTGATACCGTTGTAATCGACAGTAGGGTCTTCATCAAGTGTAAGGATATACTTAGGATATTGGTCATTGATATTTGCTGCGAAGATACTATTTTTTTTAGGATAAATCATCCTAAAACTATTCTTCTATCCCCATATCTAGGTATTTTCCCGAAACCATCATTTTTAGGTATTGCAGATGATGGGAAAAGGATGTAACTTTGCACCCGAAAATAAAATGTAACTAAAAGATAAAGGACAAATGAAAACAACTATCGTAATTTATGGCTCTTCCACTGGCTCATGCCAGTCGATTGCCGAAACCATCGCCTCTAAGTTGGGCGTGGAAGCTGTAGATGTAGCTAACATCGATGATGCTACTATCGCAAGTCATGAGAATCTTCTTCTCGGTACTTCTACATGGGGTGCCGGCGAGATGCAGGATGACTGGTATGACGGCGTGAAGACGCTGAAGAGTGCCGGCTTGGCTGGCAAGACCGTTGCCCTGTTTGGTTGTGGCGACAGCGAGTCTTACCCTGATACATTCTGCGGCGGTATGAAGGAGCTCTATGATGCAGCTGTTGAGGCTGGTGCTACCGTATTGCCTGGTGTTTCTACAGATGGTTACACCTATGATGACAGTGAGGCTGTTGAGGACGACAAGTTCCTGGGACTCGCACTCGATGAGGTGAACGAGGACGACAAGACAGAGGAGCGTATCGATGCCTGGATTGAGGCCATCAAACCAGCGCTTTAGTATTAAAAAATAATTTTTCAGGAGTCATAGAAATCTCTGACTATAGAATCTTGAGTCATTTTGGGTTCATAGATTTTTAAATCATAGAATTCTCTGATTCCTGATAAGAAACTAGATTAATTCGGATAGTATGCAGCAGGAAATCGCAACACCAGTAGATTTGAAGGTTCTGATGAATCATATATATGAATATAAGAAGGGCGTGCGCCGTCTGGTGCTCTACACCTTCAACAGGAAATATGAGTCTTTTGCCATAACAAGATTAGAGCGTCAGAACATTGATTACATCATCCAGCCGGTTGGCAACGACCGTCTGAATCTCTTCTTTGGTAAGAAGGAATGTCTGGATGCTATCCGCATGATAGTCACCAAACCCTTATGCCAGCTTACGCCGGAAGAGGATTTCATCCTGGGTGCCATGCTGGGATATGACATCTGTGCCCAATGTGAACGCTATTGTGAGCGAAAGAAGAAAGTTTGCTAGATTTCTTTCATCTTCGAATATTTTAATGTTAACAAAGAAAGAGCGTGATAGCCTCATTTGGCGATCACGCTCTTTTGATGTTGAATCAATCGATTGATTCAATCGAAATCTCGGAATAATTCCTGTTTTTGATACCTATTTTAACGGAATAATTCCTATTTTTATCCCCTATTTTAACGGAATAATTCCTCTTTTTGAGCCTAAAATGAAAGAAAAAGTCCTGAAAGCTTGTGTAATTAATTGAAAATGAGTATATTTGTACCGGATTAAATGAAAGGCTTATGTTAGAACGTAAATTTGCAGAAAATTTGGAGAAATTTCTCCTTCACGAACCTCGGAAGATTCTGCTTGTCAATGGTGCAAGGCAGATAGGTAAATCGTATCTGATAAGATATGTGGGAAAGAAACTTTTCAAGCATTTTGTTGAGATAAATCTCAAGGCAGACCAAGAGGGAGATGGCATCTTTAAAACAGTAAGGAGCAAGGAAGATTTTTATTTGCAGTTGGGTGCCATGGCAGGTAACAATCTCGGAAGTAAGGATGATACCCTGGTTTTTCTTGATGAAATACAGAGTTATCCTCACCTGATGACCATGCTTAAGTTTCTCAACGAGGATGGTAAATACCGATATGTGGCTAGTGGCTCCCAACTGGGTGTCGCCTTGTCGCAAACCCCTTCTGTGCCCATCGGCAGTATCGCTGTCCAACAGATGTATCCTCTTGATTTCGAGGAATTCTTGTGGGCGATGGGGTGTGGAAAGGAGGCGATAGAGAGCATGCGGCAGAGTTTTCTGGATAGGAAAGCCTTGAATGAGTCGATGCATAACTATATGCTCCAGCAGTTTAAGATTTATCTGCTCGTGGGAGGAATGCCTGATGCCGTCAATAAATTTCTTGAAAATAGAAATATGGCTCAAGTGCGAAGTATTCAGCGGGATATTCATGCGCTTTATAAGATAGATGCATCGCAGTATGATGATGAGCGCAAACTTGTTATCAGAAAGATATATGATATGATTCCATCGAACATGGAAAATAAGAAAAAGCGTATCATCGTAAAGAACATCGAAGGCTTAAAGGCGCATAAGCAGTTTAGCGACTATGCTGAGGAATTTGAGTATCTTACGAATTCCGGGGTAGCTTTGTCGGTGCAGGCTATCAGCAATCCTAGTTTTCCATTGATAGAGTCGGAGAGCAAGAATTTGCTGAAGCTCTATATGAACGATGTGGGGTTATTGACCAGTATTCTTTATGGTACGAATATCAATGCCGTATTGAGGGATGAGCGGAGTGTGAATCTGGGTGCTGTATATGAGTCGGTCATAGCTCAGGAATTTCATGCCCATGGTTATGTGCTTCATTATTATGATAACAAGCAGAAAGGTGAGGTGGATTATCTGATAGATGATTACAGAAACCTGACGGTCTTGCCTGTGGAAATCAAGTCGGGTAAGGATTATACAGTGCATAGTGCACTTGATAAGTTCCTGGATACCCCGGAATATCATATTCATGAGGCTGTGGTGCTGAGCAATGAGCAGAAAGTCTATACGGAAAATGGAATCACTTATATGCCTATATATTATTGCATGTTCTTTAGCAACAAGATAGAAGATGAGGCTGATCTGGTGATTCCTGAGATTCAGATGCCAAGCCTGTAAATATATGAGGGTGTGTCATTGAATTATGGCACACCCTCATTTCTTGATAACTTTTTTCCTTACTTCTTCATCATTTCCTCTACGGCTCTGATGAGCTGGGTATCATGACCATTGATGTAATCCTCTGGAGAATTATACACCTCGACGTCTGGATAGAGGGTGGTGTTCTCGCCGAAGGTGCCACGCATGTCACGGCAACCTACCTGTGGAATACCGAATACCAGGCTGCGGTCCATCAAGGTCTCCCACCATACGGCAGTCATTGTTCCAGCCACCGGTGCACCAATCAGCTTGCCAATGCCCAACTCCTTATATACCCATGGGAAACCATGACCGTTGCTGTAGTCGTCCTCGCAGATCAGAACGCAGGATGGCTTGGTCCACTTGTTGAATGGATCCTTGCCCACAACCTTTCCATGAGGCACAAACTCCTGATACTGCTTGCCGCTGAGCAAGGTGCAGAGGTCATCGTGCAACCAGCCACCACCATTGTGGCGCTCATCCACGATTACGGCATCCTTGTTGCGGTTCTTGTCGCTCAAGAGTTCACTATATACGGTGCGGAAACTCTCGCTGTCCATTGCCTTTACGTGAACATAGGCGATTCTGCCCTTTGATACACTGTCCACGATGGCACGGTTTCTATCCACCCAGCGCTTGTAGAGAAGCTCCTGCTGAGCACCCTGTGAAATCGCCTTGATGGTGAGGTCGAAAGTCTTGCCCTTGGTGTTCTTGATGGTGAGACGTACATTCTTGCCAGCCTTTCCATCGAGCAATGCGTTGTAATCCTTACCCGCCTTGATAGCCTCTCCATCAATCTTCTCGATGATGCAGCCGGCAGTAACCTCGTTCTTCTTCACGGCGAAAGGACCACGCTTGATGACTTCCTGAATCTTCAAGCCGTCACCCTCGTAGTTAGGATCGAAGAAGGCACCGAGAGCTGCGGTAGAAAGAGAAGCGCCACTGGCATAATAACGGCAACCGGTATGGCTGGCATTCAACTCACCCAGCATCTCGCTCAACATCTCAGCGAAGTCGAAGTTATTATTAATATAAGGTAAGTACTTCTCATACACCTTGCGGTAGTACTCCCAATCCACACCCTGCATCTTAGGATCATAGAACTTGTCAGCTACCTGGCGCCATACATGGTCGAAGAGATACTGGCGCTCCTCGGCAGGCTTGTAGTTGAATGGAGCCTCAAAGTCGATGTTGGTAGTAGCCTTGCTGCCCAGGTCAATCTTCTTGATGCTGCTGCCATTGCAGAGGAAGAGGTTCTTGATATCCTTGTCGGTAACGAAGCCGCCGCCACCGATACCCTTCATCATCAGGGTAGTGCTGCCTTCCTTCAAGTCGTGGCACCAGAGGTCGTAGCCACCTTCAAAGGCAGCCTGGTAATAAACCTTCTCTCCCTTGCTGTCGATGATGGCATCACCCATATTGGATGAGTTGACGGTAAGACGGACCACACGGTCACGGCAGTTCTCGAAGTCGAGTTCGAGAGGTTTCACCTTATCTACCTCAATCTTTCCGGTCTTCTCCTCTTTCTTCTTCTTATTTTCCTTCTTCTTCTCTTCCTTCTCGTCAGCCTTCTTCTCCTTCTCGTCCTTGTTGGTCTCGGCTAATTCGAGTTCCTCCTTAGACATGCGGAAGCGGTCGTAGGCTTCGAGGTCGAGGAACATGAGATAGGCATCCTCTTCAGCACCCCATGAACCGTGACTGCGATAACCGGCACGGTCGCTCTCGAAGAGAATAGCCTTTCCTCCGAGTACCCACTTGCCGTTGCTGTCGCTGTAACCGCTGTCGGTAATATTGTGAACTTCCTTTCCATCAGCCTTTACTACGGCGATATCTGTATTGTTCCATCCGCCATTACCGATGTAGTTGCACATGAGCCACTTGCTGTCTGGGCTCCATTCAAACCAGATGTCGCCATCAGAGTAAGAGAAGTTGTACTTGCCGTCGAGCACGGTGCGCACTTCCTTCGACTTCAGGTTGATGATGCGGAGGGTAGCACGATCCTCATAGAAAGCCACCTCCTTACCGTCAGGACTATAGGCAGGATACTGGGAAGTAACATTGGTCTTGGTGAGCTGCTCCTCTTCTACCTCGGTGCTGTAAGTAAAGTTCTTCTCCTTCTCGTTCTTGATCTTAGCCTGGAAAATCTGCCATACGCCATTGCGCTCAGAAGCATAGACCAGACTTCTGCCATCAGGAGCAAAGCTCAGGTTGCGTTCCTGCTGAGGAGTATCGGTGATTCGCTTGGTGGTCTTGTATTCTGTAGAGGTAACATATACATCGCCGTGCATCACGAAAGCCACCTCCTTGGCATCTGGAGAAAGGGCAATCTCGGTAGCACCCCAAGACTGCACCTTGCGGATGAGGCTTGGTTCATCGTTGTCTGTAGTGATGGAGATGCTGACCTTCTGAGGCTGTGCACCTTCCTTTACGGTATAGATTTCGCCATCAAAACCATAGCAGAGCAAACCGTCGTTAGAAGAAGTGAGGAAACGGATAGGGTTCTTCTTCTGCTGGGTAATCTGGGTATCCTTTCCGCTTGCGATGTTGCGGCGGTAGATATTGAAGGAACCATCCTGCTCGCTGAGATAGTAGAAGCTCTGGTTGTCGGCAGCCCATACCGGGTTGCGGTCCTCGCCCTTGAAGGTAGTAAGCTTCTGGTACTTTCCGTTGTCGAGCATCCAGATATCTCGGGTGATAGGAGAAGTATGGTGCTTGCGCCATGCATCCTCGTAACCCTTCTTGTCGTGATAGAGCACCTGACCGTTCTTGTTGATGCTGATGTTCTCCATCGGAAGAACGGAATACAACTTAGGACGACCGCCCTCTGTGCTTACCTCGTAAACCTGCGAAAATGCAAAGAGGTTGCTCTGGGCTGTAGGCATGATGTTGGCAGAGAAGAGTACATGGTCGTTGTCCTTGAAGGCGATAGGAGTCTCCTTGCCGCTGTTGGTGGTGAGTCGGGTTGGCGCACCGCCCTTGGCTGAGATGACGTAAACATCCAGGCTGCCTTCTCGGTTGGAAGTAAAGGCAATCTTCTTGCCGTCAGGGCTCCAGATAGGGTGGGAGTCGTAAGCAGCATGGGTCGTCAACTGGCGTGCCTCGCCACCATTGGCTGGAACGCAATAGAGATCGCCCTTATAGGCAAAGGCGATGGTAGAGCCATCCGGTGAGATGGCAGGGTAGCGCATCCACAGCGGACCCTGCTGGGCCTGGGATGCCAGAGATGCTGCCAGAAGAGCAGCACTAAGAATCAGTTTCTTCATTATTATAAAGTTTCTGTTTGATTTATGTTGCAAAGTTACGGCTTTTATGTGAAACTACCAAACTAAACTCCGTAAATCCATGAAAAGACTACTCATTTATTAGGATATGGGAATCTGAGCCTATCAATCTGATACCAACTTCTAAGTATAAAAAATGTGAAAATCACAATTTCTAGGTATTGTACAAATTCTAAATAAGCTATACCTTTGCAGCCCGATAAAAGGAATAGATATGAAAAAAGGAATAGATAAAGGAATAGATATGAAAAAAGGATTAGGAAAAATTAGAAAGATTAAAAAGAAACACATCTTCCTGGCCTTATTGGCTGTGATTGTTCTGGGAGGTTTGGCGAAGGCTTACTCTGCCTGGGTGGGTACTACCCGCATCGCTTTCCTCAACTATCAGGCTATTGCGCTGGGACAGATTTCGCATGCCAACGACAATGCGATGATTAAACTGAGTGAGATCACAACCGATGATTTCGGTCATCTGGATGATTATGATATGATTATTGTGAATGGTATGGGACTCCGTATCGACGAGAACCAGCGCAAGCAGTTGGAAGAGGCTTCCTATAAGGTGCCAACCCTGACTCATGCTGCTACCAACCCAGCCAACAATATCGTATCGGTAGATAACTTCGATGCCGATTATTTGATGCAGTACATCGAGAACGGCAGCAAGAAGAATTATCACAGCATGCTCGCTTACATCCGTAAGTTTATCGACGGAAAGAAGTTCATGGCTCCAGAGCCGGAACGTGTAAATGAGCGACCAGACTATCTCCTGACTCATTTCGACCCGAAGGATGAAAAGGGCGATGAGTTGGGTTTCAACAGCATCCGCGAGTACAATGCATTCCTGGTAAAGAACGGTTTATATAAAGAAGGTGCTCCTACAATCATGCTTACCGGTTTTATGGGTGCGGCTCCTGATATGGAAAAAGCTTTCGAAAAGAAGGGATTCATGGTGTATCGCATCAACCAGCTGCAGAGCTTTATTGCCGGTCATCATGCCGACAGTATCCAGGCGAATGCCGTAGTGAATATGGCGCACGGCAGACTGGGCGATTACTTCGTTGAGTTCCTGAAGCAGAAGAATATTCCATTGTTCTCACCTCTTAATATCAACCGTTTGACCACCGATTGGGAGAACGACAAGCAGGGAATGAACGGCGGCTTCATGTCGCAGAGCATCGTGACTCCGGAGATTGATGGTGCCATCCGTCCATACGTGGTTTTCGGTCAGCGCATCAACAAGGAGGGCTTGCAGGAGGTTTACGGCATCCCTGACAGAATGGAGAGTTTCGTGGAGAGCGTGCAGGGCTATGTGAATCTGAAGAACAAGAAGAACAGCAACAAGCGCATCGCCATCTTCTACTTCAAGGGTCCCGGTCAGAATGCACTCACCGCTTCGGGAATGGAAGTGGTTCCATCGCTCTACAATCTCCTGGTTCGCTTGAAGAATGAGGGATACAATGTAGGCAAGTTGCCAGCCAATCCTCAGGAACTGGCAAAGATGATCCAGGCTCAGGGTGCCGTCTTCGGAACCTATGCCGAGGGTGCTTATACCCAGTTCCTGAAGTCTGGACATCCTGCCCTGGTTACCGCCCAGCAGTTTGCCGGATGGACCCAGAAGGCTTTGTCTAAGAAGATGATCAAGGAGATGAATCAGCTCTATGGTTCCTTCCCTGGCAAATATATGGCTACCGATGACGGTAAGTTGGCGGTGGCAAGACTGCAGTTCGGTAATGTGGCTCTGCTTCCACAGGTGATGGCAGGCGTGGGAGGCGACTCCTTCAAGATTGTGCATGGCACCGACCAGGCACCTCCTTACACCTATGTTGCCTCTTATCTCTGGGCACGTTATGGTTTCAGTGCCGATGCACTTATCCATTTCGGAACCCACGGTTCGCTGGAATATACCCCTAGAAAGCAGGTGGCACTCGGCAGCAACGACTGGAGTGACCGATTGATTGGTGTGGTTCCACATCTTTATATATATACCATCGGCAATGTGGGCGAGGCGATGATTGCCAAGCGCCGCACCTATGCCCAGACCCAGAGCTATCTCACTCCTCCTTTCAAGGAGAGCGAGTTGCGACAGACCTATAAGCAGTTGAGCGATGCCATCCAGTCTTACGAAAAGAAGGCATCTACCGAACAGTCGCTGAAAGTGAAGGCGCTGACCGTGAAGATGGGAATCGCCCGTGAACTGGGGCTCGATGCCAAGCAGATGAACAAGCCTTATTCTGCAGATGAAATAGCGAGAGTAGAGAACTATGCAGAAGAGTTGGCTAACGAGAAGATTACCGGCAAACTCTATACTCTGGGTGTGCCATACGATAACGAAGATGTCCGCACCAGTGTCTATGCGATGGCTACAGATCCTATTGCCTACGGAATGCTGGCAGTAGATAAGTTGAAAGGTCGTGCTCAGGAAGGTGTGGAGAAGCACAAGCAGCTTTTCGACCGTCTCTATCTGAGTAAGGCTCGCAATACCGTGACCCAGCTTCTGGGTTCAGCCTCGGTTTCTGATGAATACATCTGCCATTATGTAGGAATCACTCCTGCCGAACTCAAGATGGCACGTAAGGTTGAGGCGATGCAGGCAGCTCCGGATCCTATCCAGATGATGATGCAGATGGCAGACCAGATGGGTGGAGCGAAGGAGGCGAAGCCGAAGAGGGTGGATCACCGTACGGTAAGCGAACTCCGTGCTGCCAAGGTTTCTCATAAGAAGAAGATTCCGCAGATGAGTCGTGAGGCTTTTGAGAAGATGGAACAGGCCGGTCGCTTCCCAGACAAGATGATGGAAGCCATCAAGAAGGGACAGAAATGGTATCAGGAGGATTTGAAAAAGGCGAAGATGGCGAAAGCCGGCAAGGGCAAGTCATCTCAGACCGGAAAATCTTCTAAAGATAAGGGTGTGATGATGTCGAAAGCACCTAAATATACCCGTCAGCAGATTCATCTGGCTCAGGCGATTACTACCGTAGAGCATGCCTTGCAGAATGTAGGCAAGTATTCGGAGGCGCTCCGTCAGAGTCCGCTCAACGAGATGTCTTCTCTGATGAATGCCCTGAATGGTGGCTTTACCGCTCCATCTCCTGGTGGTGATTTGATTGTGAATCCAAACACCCTGCCTACCGGTAGAAATCTCTTCTCCATCAATGTGGAGAATACACCTTCGGAGGATGCCTGGGAGAAGGCGAAGGAACTTTGCGACAATACCATCAAGATGTATTGCGAGCGACATAAGGGTGAATATCCTCGTAAGGTGAGCTACACGCTCTGGAGTAGCGAGTTTATCGAAACAGAGGGTGCTACCATCGCTCAGATTCTCTATATGCTCGGTGTAGAACCGGTAAGAGATGCCTTCGGTCGTGTTACCGATCTGCGTCTCATCCCATCCAAGCAGTTGGGCCGTCCTCGCATCGATGTCGTGGTTCAGACTTCCGGTCAGCTCCGCGATCTGGCAGCATCCCGTCTCTTCCTCATCAACAAGGCGATAGAGATGGCGGCAAATGCCAAGGGTGATAAGTATGACAACCTGGTGAAAGCCGGTGTTACCGAATCCGAAAGAGTGCTCGTAGAGAAGGGTATGTCGCCAAAGGAGGCCCGCGAGGTAAGTATGTATCGAGTGTTTGGAGGCGTAAACGGCAACTATGGTACCGGTATCCAGGAGATGGTAACCGCAGGCGACCGCTGGGATAAGGAGAGTCAGATTGCCGAGGTCTATATGAATAATATGGGTGCCTACTATGGTGATGAGAAGAACTGGGAGACCGTTCGCAAGGCTGCTTTCGAGGCAGCGCTGACCCGTACTGATGTGGTAGTTCAGCCACGACAGAGCAATACTTGGGGTGCTTTGAGTCTCGACCACGTATATGAATTCATGGGAGGTATGAACCTCGCAGTGCGCAACGTAACCGGTAAGGATCCGGATGCTTATCTCGCCGACTATCGCAACCATAGCAATATGAGAATGCAGGAAGTGAAGGAGGCTATCGGCATCGAGGGCAGAACCACCATCTTCAATCCAGCCTATATCAAGGAGAAGATGAAGGGTGGAGCCAGCAGCGCCAGCACATTCGCCGAAATCGTAACCAACACCTACGGCTGGAATGTGATGAAGCCAAAGGCAATCGACAAGGAGATGTGGGACGAGATCTATAATGTATATGTCAAGGACAAGTACAATCTCGGAACCAAGGAGTTCTTCGACAAGCAGAATCCGGCAGCGCTGATGGAGATGACCGCCGTGATGATGGAGAGTGCCCGCAAGGGAATGTGGAAGGCTACTCCTCAGCAGCTCAAGGACATCGCCAAGCTCCATACCGAGACCGTGAACAAGTATAAGCCTTCATGCTCTGGTTTTGTCTGTGACAATGCCAAGCTGCGCAACTATATCGCCAGCAAGACCGATGCTGCTTCTGCCAAGGAATATCAGCAGAATGTAGAGCAGATCCGCGATGCTGAGGCTGCGAAGAACAGCAGCGACAAGGGTATGGTGATGAAGAAGGAGACGCTGAGTGAGGATGCTCAGAAGACCACCACTGTGGTGAGCGGCATCGTAGTAGGTGTCATCGTCATCGTAGCATTCGTGATGCTGGCGATTCTGATTCGCAGAAGAAGAAAGAATATGGTTGAATAGAAATGGAGACATTAGTTTTAGTAATGATGATATTGGTTTGCTTCAGTTTTGTGCTGAAGCAGACCTTCCACGGAGTGAAGGAGATTATGATCATCTCGGTGCTCGTAGCCTTTTTCGTGGGAATGACCTGGCCATTCGCCATTGAGCAGTCGAAGACGCAGATTGCGGCTTGGATAGCCGACCAGAAGCTGATGCTCGATATGGCGGTGCTGCTGAGTATCGACGTGGCACTTACGATGCTTTTCTGTGTGCACCACGTAGATTTGAAGACTTCGGAACATGTGAGCCGTCGCAAATGGGTGTTCTTCATCTTCCTGAAGTATTTCCCGGGTTTGCTGGTTTTCCCAGTGCTTTTCAGCGTTCTGGTGATGACCATCTTCCTGCTTCCCGGCGTATCGTTCCAGGTAGTGGCATGGGTGCTTGCCGTAGTGTTGCTGGTCTTGACGCCGGTATTCACCTATGGTTTGAGATGGCTCTTGCCGGAGCGACCAATCCGCTTGGAACTGCTTTTTCTGGTAGAGGTGCTGCTCGGATTGATGGGCATCATCGGTACGGTGAATGGCAGGACAGCCGTGGCAGGATTCAACAGTTTCGATGCCCTCTCGCTTCTGGGCGTCATCGCCATCGTCATCGTAGGAATGGCGATAGGATGGGCAATTTACAATTATCAAATTAAAAAATATAGAGTATAATGAATTACATATCAGACGTATTGTTTTGGATTTCCACAGGCATGCTGGTTCCTGTGATTATTTTGTTGATTTTCTTCTTCCTCAGAGCCTTGCTGCTCCTTGGAGGTTTCTTCGGACAGTATCTTGTAAAGCGCAAGTCGGGTGCGGAGATTCGTGAACAGATGAACACCCTGACACTCGATAACATCGATACCCTGGGCGATCGCTTGCCGAAGAACAAGCAGGCTGTCATCGTTTCCTATATGAAGAAACTCGTGGACAACCGTCAGAGCAAGGCGCAGGTGAACCGCATCCTCGACCAGTATGCCCAGTTTGTTGAGAAGGATCTTTCTCTTCCTTCTACACTCCTGAAGATGGGTCCGATGCTCGGTTTGATGGGTACCTTGATTCCGATGGGTCCTGCCCTGGTAGGTCTTTCTACCGGTGATATTGCTTCGATGGCTTACAACATGCAGGTGGCTTTCGCTACCACCGTAGTAGGCTTGTTCTCTGCAGCCATCGGTTTCGTAACCAAGCAGACCAAGAACCGCTGGTACACTGAGGATATGAGCAACCTCGAGTTTATGGCAGACCTTTTGGAAGAAAGGTAAAAAAGTAAAAAGGTAAAAAAGGCTTTTAAAGGTAAAAACAAAAGATAAATAATTTATGAGACAGAGACGCAGAAATAGGCTTGCACATGATGGCGAGGATGATGATCCGATGAGCGTAGTGAGCAACCTCTTCGATGTGGCGATGGTGTTTGCCCTTGCCCTGATGGTGGCACTCGTTTCGCGCTATAATATGACGGAAATGTTCAGCAAGGATAACTTTACGATGGTGAAGAACCCTGGCAAGGAGAATATGGAAATCATTACTAAGGATGGTGAAAAGATAAATCGCTATACTCCTTCTGAAGACCAGAGTAAGAAGTCGGGCAACAAGGGAAAGAAGGTAGGCATTGCTTACCAGTTGGAGAATGGCGAAATCATCTATGTTCCGGAAGATAAATAAGCGGGGATTGCAAATCCCCTCAAACAGAAAATATTATTGTAACTAAAAGAAAAATAAAGAAAAATGAAAAAGTTTAAGACAATGATGGCCATGATGTTGGCTTTGGTTTCTATGTGTGTAGCATTCAGCTCTTGCAGCAGCGATGATGATGACAATAATGGTGCTGGATCTTCAGCAACAGCAGAACAGGTTGTTGGTACTTACGTTGGTGAAACAATGTCTATTACTTTGGTAGGTCGGGGTGATATGGACCCATTGGAGAATGCAACTTTTAAGTTGGAAAAAGTTGATGATAGTCATGTAAATATCATCCTTCCTGCATTTGGATCTGCACCTATGGCTTTACCTTCAATTACAGTGAAGAATCTTGCTGTAACAGAGTCAAATGGTACTTATTCTATTCCTGAAACCAGTTTTGATCAAACATTGGAAAATGGCAAAGGTCTTTCTAAAACTGCTATAAAAGCAACTATAAAAGATGGTAAAATGCAGATTACTTTTGTTTTACAGTATGGTAAAATGCCTTTTGTCATGAACTGTTCTTCGAATGCAACAAAGAAGTAATGATCGATGAAACAAAAGATATTCGCACTATTCCTGATCCTTTGCGGATTGTGCCTGAATCTGAAAGCCGAAACCCAGGGCGATGTCGTGGGTAGGGTGCTCGATGATTCGGGCGCACCTCTGGCGGGTGCTACCGTCCAGATTTTGCATGCAAAGAGTGGGGTAACAACTGATGAAGACGGATATTTCCGCATTCCTTACAGCAAGGATGGAGCGGTGAGAGTGAAGGTGAGCTTTGTGGGCTATCAGACTCAGACTTTCGTACTGAAAGCGGATGAGGGAAAAGGTGAGCAGCATGTGCTTCGCCTTCAACCGGATGCTACTGCCCTCGATCAGGTGGTAGTTACCGCAACCCGAACTCCGAAGGCTTTGAAGGATGCTCCTGTGGTAACCCGTCTGATTACCGCCAATGATATCAAGATAGCTGATGCTACCAATATCCAGGACCTCCTCACCGAGCAGATGCCGGGTCTGGAATTCGGCTATGCCATGAATCAGGAGACTTCTCTCAACATGAATGGTTTCGGTGGAAATGCCGTGCTCTTCCTCGTAGATGGCGAGCGATTGGCTGGCGAAACCATGGATAATGTAGATTATAGTCGTCTGAACTTGGATAATGTAGGACGTATCGAGATAGTAAAGGGTGCTGCTTCGGCGCTCTATGGCGCCAATGCCGTAGCCGGAGTCATCAACATCATCTCCCGTGAAAACAGCGAACCTTGGACTGCCAATGTCAATACCCGCTACAACGACTTCAACAAGGAGTGGCGCCACGGTGGAAGCTTCAGCTTCAATGCCGGAAAATGGAATTCGCAGACCAGCATCCAGCGCACCACATCGGATGAGGTTCAGCTCACCAGTCCTTTCGATACAGAATCCAACATCCTCCATATCTATGGTGGAGAGACCTTCAATGTGAAGGAGCGACTTACCTACAAGTTCTCTGATAAGGTAAAACTGATAGGTCGTGGCGGTTATTTCAATCGTATCAGCAAGCGCAGCAACTATGATGATCATTACATGGATTATTCTGCCGGACTGAAGACCGTGATGAATCTTTCGGAGAATGATAATCTGGAGATTTCTTACGGCTTCGACCAGTATGACAAGGCTCGGTATGTGAATGATGAGCGTACTCACGACCACGATTATACCAACCGTCAGAACACCGTCCGTGCCCTCTATTCCCATATCTTCGGCAAGAATACATTGACGGTAGGTGCTGATTTCCTGAACGATTATCTTACCACCTATCAGTTTGAGGATAATGAATCAAAGAATCAGAATTCATGTGATGCCTTCGCCCAGTTCGATTACAATCCTTTGCAGTGGTTGAACATCGTGGCAAGTCTTCGTCATGATTACTTCTCTGCATCCAGCCAGCATGCCACTACCGGTCGTCTGGCTCTGATGACCAAGTGGAAGGGCTTTTCCATCCGTGCCAACTATGCTGGCGGATTCCGTGCCCCAACGCTCAAGGAGATGTATATGAACTTTGATATGGCAGGTATGCAGATGATTTACGGTAATCCGGATCTGAAGCCGGAGAAGAGCAACAACTACAACCTGGCGCTGGAGCATACCGGAAGGGTGAAGAATGCTGGCTTCTTTACCGGTCAGTATAGTCTTACTCTCATGGGTTATTATAATAAGTATGATAAGCGCATCACTACCGAGGATTATGCCGATTATATCCCGGGAACCGGTCAGCCGGATGTGGCTTCGCGTTATTGCAACGAGGATGGAGTAGAGGTGAGCGGCATCGACTTCAGTGCCCAGTACCGTTCGGATATGGGACTCGGTGTGAAACTCGACTACAGTTATCTCCATGTAGGTGGCAGAAGCGTAGATTCCCAGTTCTCCCAGCCTCGTCCGCATTCTGCAACCTGGCGTTTCGACTACGATCGCCAGCTCTGTTCGTTCTATCGCATCAATGCCGCTCTGTCAGGCAGATACCTGTCTGCTCCTGATACGAACATCGAGAAGCATGACAGCAGTTATCAGTTGTGGAAGTTCACGCTTCAGCAGCGATTCCTGGATGCCGTCAATCTGAACTTTACGGTAGATAATCTTTTCGGTTATACGCCAAAGAACTATTATTGGAGTTCTGCGATGACCACCGGCCGCACCTTCTCAGTAGGGCTTTCGGTTGACATCGACCGTTTCGTAAAGGTATTCTAATAAAAATAGCAGGGTGGACCAGTCTTCCATCCTGCTTCTTTTTTATTAATAGCACCCCCTCTAACTGTATAAAAACAGGTAGTTAGGGCGATTTTCCTTATTTTGCCTAGAACCATCTCTTCTTCATTTTCTTCAAGAAATCCTTGGTGATAGGGAAGCCGGAGGCATCACCTATTACGGAGTCGGTATAACAGAAGGGACATTCGGCTGTAGGCGGCTCATCAGGGAGGTAATCCGTGATTTCGGATGGCGAGAAGATTTCGCCGCAGAAGAAACAGCCGCACTTTTCAGATTTTTCTATTTGTTCCTTGTTGCTGAAGCTGCAATCGTGAGCTTGGCGGAAGATCCTGTCTTTCTCCTCCTCTTCTTTCTGCTTTTTCTCAGCCTTTTCCAGATACCCCTTGAATCGTCTCTGAAGATAGAGCGGCACATGATAGTGAGGGGCGAAGACATACAGCGACGGAACATGGTCGTGGTATTCGTAGCCGGGACCATCTATCACGGTATAGCTGTCATCCGTTTCATCATATGGCAGTTTATCCAATCCCCTTTTATCCTTGGCAGCCTGGTTTCTCTCCCAGATCCATTCGGTGGTAAGCGGAGTTCCGACAACGATGGCAAGTTTCACCTCATCGCCACGATATACTTCCACGATGTCACCTTTCTGGAATCTAATCTGTTCTGCGTTTCTGCCTCGGAAGGTCTCGTCAGGATGACGGTTGTATGCAGGCAAATCGCAGACTCCGGGATAGTAAATGCTGAAACGCGAACAGCAGTAAGACTGGTCGATCAGTTTTCCTTCCCCATCATACATCCTTTCCGAAAGACATTCGCGGTCGTAGTGCAACAGTCCCAGCGGAATCTCCGAGATATAATAGCAGAAGGTATCCAGCGGATAGTCATCTTCCTCCTTCATCTTCTTGCGGTACAAAACATCCTGGTGCATCAGTCTCTCAGCCTCCTCCAAAGTTGTGGTGAAGGCTTGCGGACAATAGGTGTTCACCTTGTATTTTGGATAATGTGAACGCTTTTTCTCCTCCAGCTCTTCTGTTTCTAAAACTTCGAGCTTGAAGATGGCAGGAACATCCCGATGCTGTGGATGCTCAGCCAAATGCTTGAAATCTTCGTATGTCATAGGATGGTTATCTTAAGAATTTATGAAACTTGAGAATCTGAGATCTAAGTTCAGGTATTCTGATGCCTTCAGAGTCTTTGCCTTCTTGATTGTTAAGATTCCTTTTGCTGATAGTTTTATGAATTTTCAGTTTTCTCATGCCCGACTTGCCGTTAGCTTTATGGTTCCACCATGGCTTGGGATATGCATGTCTTTTTTGGTATCTCGTGCCATCGCAGTTCTGGATAAAGATTTCCAATACTAATCCATCCATTTGACAATCATGCGGGATGTTGATGGCACGTCTTTGGATATCCATTTCGTAGAAGATACTTCCGTCCTTTTTGCAGAGCACGATGTCCAGATAGTCTGGCATATCAGGTATAGTTCCAGGCTCTGACATTTGTGGTTGAAACTCCCCAAACTCTTCCTTCACATACTCGAATAGTCCCCGAGTATATTTTTCGATATCCACCCCTACATATCGAGTATAGGTGTATTTGATGATACATAAAGACATTTTATTTGCCATTTTATTCTTTCTTTTTGGTTATACCTTTATAATATAGTAATATGAAGGGAAAATTTCAAAAAAAAGCGCCAATATTTTGAAAAAAAAGTATTGGCGCTTGATTATTGAATGATGTTATTGTAAAAAGATCGTACCTATTAGTTCTTGTTATATCCGAATTTTCTAGTAAACAATACATCTTTCCAATGTGATTCCCTATCAATGATGATTTGGTCATCAGTATCCTTATTGAATGTTTCGAGAATTGTGAAATAGAAATTATTCTTGATATAGTCTGTACCTAAATCCTTTAGAAGTTTATTTCCTCCATGGCATGTACGAATGTATGTTTCCCATCTACCGAGAATCATATCTTCACCATACGCTGAACCAACATATTGTTTTCCTGTATTTGAATCTACCAACAGATACACTCCTTTTTGATTTTCAAGAGCAGAACGCCAACTATCTTTTGTGATGAGATTCTTAAGAGATAGCCATGAAACATTCACGTTGGAATATCCAGGAAAATAGTCGTTGTTGTAAACATTGGGCAGAATCTCTTCAACTATGCACTCTGGCAATACATTCTCTCCTATTCTGATTAGATTTTGACTATGATTTTTGAAGCGGATAACAATTCTGCCGATGTATTCTTTGTATTCATCCAACTCTTCATATTCATATCCAACTCCATTTTGAATACCAAGATCTTGAACAATCTTTCCTATATGGAATAGTAACCAACAGTCTTGTTTTTGAGGGATAGGGACAAAACCTAAGGTAATGTTTCCATTAGAGAAATTGCTTTTTCTTGCATAGTTCCAGTATTGACCGTCAAGCATATGTTGCTTGCTTTCTTCCGTTTGGTCTGTAAAATAATCAATAGCTGGTCTTTTGGTTCCGAAGTTCAAATTAAATCTAACTTTAACGTTTTTAATATCCGGAAGTCTGAGAATATCATTAAGTAGTATCATAATCTATGATGTAATATTATTTTGTGACAATTAATTATCTTTAGACGAATTTACACATAACATATGTGTAAATTCGTCTAATATATATACTATGTTTTCAATCTACTTAAACTCATAATTACCATCACATCCCAATTTTTCGAATAATTCAGCTAGTCCACTTTTACCGAAATCGAACTTTGAGCTACAGGATATAACTAAATTCTGTGCTTTCTTCTTTTTTCCTTTATCAAGATATGCATCTACAACATTTGCAACCAATGATTTATACAAAGAAGTTGCTTGATCATTATCCTGTAGAGGGTTGCCTAAACCTGAAGCCTCACACATCGTAAGTGCGTTGGCAGCCTTGTCAACTTGCCCTTTATCAAGAAAGTCATTAACCTCTTTAGCTGTATTTTGAACATATGAGAGATCTTTAGCATTTTTTGCTGCTTTTTCTTCTTGATAAGCTTGTCTTTCTTCTTGTCTTTCTTCTTGCTCAGCTTGTTCTCTTCTGGCATCAGCGGTAGCTTCATACCATATAAATCCAAATAGTGGAATGGCTGCAATGGCAATTAAAACAAGCTTTTTATTTTTTTCGAAAATATTTAGCCAAAATTTCTTTTTCGCATTCTTTTTGGCTTCTGTCTCTGCTGCTTCTGATTCAGCCTCAACCTCATCAAGCAAGCGGTGTATCTTAGGATTGTTACCATAGTACATTCTTGCTTTGCGAGCATAGCGCTCCACCTCAGCTTTGCTCTTATCAACATCTTTTCCAGACTTAAAATTTACCAAAGCAGACTCAAGATGCTCGATAATCTCCTCCAACTCCTTACTTGCCTCAGGTGTAATGCTACCACCACAGTTAGGACACTTGTCGGTCAGTTCTGGAATAGAGCTACCGCAGTAAGGGCAGGTCTTGCCACGACGCTTGTTCACAGCTGCTGCTACTGCCTGATCAGCCTTCTGCTGCTGTGCATCGATGTACAAATCTACCTCGTCAACATTCAATCCCAGAGCCTGTGCCTTGTTCAAAAGAACCTGACGCTCCTTGGCAGAGATGATGCCGTCGGTAAGATACTCTTTGATGAGGTCATCAAGCTCCTGTGGAATTGCACCTTCCTTCTTTGCAGGCTTAGCTGCCTGAGGAGCCTGTGCTTCCATTTCTTTCTTGCGCTTAGCAAGACGACCCTCAAGTACCAGTTCAAACTCGTCGCGGTCGATGCCCATGGCCTCGGCCTTCTTGAAGAGAAGATTCTTCTCTTTGTCAGTCAATACTCCATCTGCCAATGCTGCAGTGATGAGTGCTTCTAACTTCTCGTTGTACATAGTAAAAATAATTTTATTTGTTCACTTGTTTTGCTATTTTACAAGATTAATAACTTGATTGATATTGTCAATCATATCATCAAGCGTATTTTCTATATTTTTAGTAACGGTATTTAAATCGTTATAATAGAAAACTCCAAAAGAATTGTATCGGGGCTTATCTTCTGATTCCACTTTCTTAGGGGGAACCATAGTTGCAAGTTTAGCTCCTCTAATGATCCTATCAGTCTCTTCATTCCAATTCTTTGTATCATGTTCTTTGGAATATTTTGGCTTTTTCGAAAGCATATCTAAAAAACCGGCTCTCAAAGGATGGTTACCTTGCTGTTGGAGCACAAAGATACCCTTTTGGGGAATAAGATACTTCAATTCAAGGAGGGCTTCACCATGGTAGTAGCTAACTCTCATAAATAATTTGTCTTTATTTTCAGTACCATTTTCTCCCCAGATTTCTTGATCAGAAGTGACGATTATTGGCTGAAAATCTTTACCAAACTTCTTTTCTAGTTTCTTGGTTAATTGCAAGGCACATTGGTGCATAACAAGCTTCTGCCATATATCATTGCAGCGGAGGGTGGAAAAATCCTCATTTTTGAGAATTTCCCAATTGTCAGTATATTTAATTTTTTCCAAACAGTTGTTGGTATATGTGTAGAATGCATCAATAAACTCGCAATATTTTTCCAGAAGTTCCTTGTAAAACTTATCTTTGACAAGAGCCAGATTGTCGTGTAGGGTTTTAGAGTAATCTGCATATGTCACAATTATCCATCCGGATTGTTTGACAGCTTCTTTGTCTAAGAAATCTTCAGCTAATGTGAGTAAGATATACTTTGTCTTTGGAAGTTTTGCGTTTCCTTTCCAATTCTCAAACTTTGCAGTATTGAGTCTTTTTAACTTCAACTCTACTTTACATTGTGCTTTGTCTGCCTCTTCGTTAAGAGCGTCAACTTTCTTTTGATAATTTTCAAGCTGAGCCTTATAAGCTATACTCTTGAATTTATTCTCTAGAACCAGACGGATTTTTCCCGTTTCTGATTCCTCATCGTTGATTATTTTCTCGCAAATACTAAAATCAAAATTCTTGTATTCGCGTTTGACTTCCATACAATCTGTATTATAATCAAAAGTATCTTCTCCTAACCAGGTAGAAAGAATCTTTTTGAAAAGGGCTTGCGTATTCTTATCTTCTGCTAACCATGCCAAAAAGTTGCTATGAAACAACTCCTTAGAAGATAGGGATAGCTGGAAGATAGGATTGTTCTGTAATGCATCTACAAATAAATTATTCATATTATTTTTTCTTATTAAATCGTTGTACATATTAGATAAATTTATTTATTATTATATGTATTAATTATGCTTCTCGTAGAATCTTGCCTCAAGCACCATTTCTACCTCGTCGGGATCTTCGCCCTCCTTAACAGCACGGCGTAAGACAATCTCCTTCATTTTGTCCGTCAGCTCATCACTTGCTGCTGCTGAATTGATGAGCTCCTCAAGAGCATCTGAGAACAGGTTGCCAGGAGACTTCTGTATGGTTGGAATCTCTTCGGATTCTTTCTGGATATCCAGTATTTCTTCCTGGGTGTCCTGTGATTCTTCCTGAGTGTCTTGTGTCTCTTCTTCTTTTGCCACTTCGGTAAGTGGTGGAACAGGTGTACCATAGAAATCCAACTTGTCTGCTGGCATCTTACGAAGACGAACTTCTGTATCGTCAACTTCCTTTAGAAGCTCGGCGTAGTAGACATATAACTCTTCTGGTACATACAGAGTCTTAATATAGGCACACAGACTTTCTATATCTGTAAGCTTATTAGTGTAGATATACACTTCAGGTGAGTATTCGTCATCATTGAGAGTGCCGATTTTTTCAACAGTATAAGGCACATATACCTCTCTAATGCTTTTGCTTGAGGCAAATTCATCACCCACAATTTTTACTCCTACAGGTATGACAAGAGTCTGAATATCGCAATTTTCACTAATGAAATATTCTGGAATTTCTTCCAACAGGTGAACCTTGGACAAATCCAATTCTTCGATCATCTCACATTCATAGGTAGTGCTTTGGAGCGACTTTAGGGTACTTGGAAACGTTATTTTGCGTAGGTTGGTGCAAGAATCGAACACACTACTACCGATTATTTCTACTCCTTCAGGAATGTCTATTTTTTGAAGTCTCTCACAATTTTCAAACAGACCGTCAGGAATTTCCTTCAATAATTTAACCTTTGAGAAATCAACTTCTTCAAGAGATTCCTCATGTCCATGCTCACTGAAAAAAGATCCATCAATTTCTCTAAGGGTTGAAGGGAAGACAACTTTTCTAATTTTCTTATAACCCTCCAAGGCATCTTCGCCGAGAGTTGTATGTCCCTCGTCGATGGTTAAAACGCCATTTTTAAAAGTGCCTAACTGGATTCGTATATCATCGTCATCATCTGATAACTTTGTTAATGGATAATCCCAATTGTCATCATCATCGTCATCATCAGAGTTGAATTGATTCTGCTTTGCTTCCTGGATGTTCTTTCTTACCTCTTCGCGAGCCTCTTGGAAACTCTTTTTGGCTTCGTTTGAAACTTCTTCCAGGCTTTCACCTACTGTCTTTGCGATATCACCGACTAATTTTTTGAATAATCCCATATTATCACAAATTTAATGTTCTTACTTTTGTTTGTATTATAGCTGCCGGGAAATTACATCCCCGGCATAGTAGGAGGCATTCCCGGCATCTGTGGGGCGGTGCCTTGGAACAATGGAGCGAGTTCTGCTACATTGCCGGCAAACTCCCACTGTGCCATACCGTTCTTCCAAACGTATGACTGCTGAGTGAGCTGACCCTGCTGAACGAGCTGCTGGAGCTTGTTCCAATCGCATGGACCATACTGCTGACCATTGATGCCAATATAATACTGTACCTGAGGAACAGCAGCACCCATGCCTGGCATCTGAGGCGCACCACCCATGCCTTTCTGACCTGGCATCTGAGGAGCTCCACCCATCTGACCCATGTTGTTCATACCACCCATAGTCTGCTGGCGGAAGGCATTGATACCATTATCTGTAGCATTGTTGAGAACACCAGCATTGAGGTTTGCCTGATGAGCACCCATAAAGGTCTGCTCTGTCTGGAGACGAGAAGCACGCTGCATCTCCTCACGCTGAATACGCATGGTTTCACGTTGGTTCTCCAAGTTCATGCGCTGCAACTCCTCCTGACCGCCAAGGTCGAGTTCCTGCTTTCTGCCCATGGCATCGAGATTCAGCTCAGACTGCTTCTTGAGCATATCCTGCTGAAGGTCGTTGTTGAGGTTGAAGTTGGAAATCTGGGCATTATGCTGAGCCATCATACGCTCCTTCTCCAGGTCGGCAGTGAGTGCTTTGAGTTCACGGTAACCACGGCTCTCCTTATCCACGTTGATGCCTGTGATGTCGAGACTGCGGATGGTGATGCCGAAAAGCTTCTCTACCTGTGGAGTAACACGCTGCTGGATGAGTTCGCTAATCTCAAAAATCTTGCGCTCAATCTGAACTACAGGAATCTGGGCGTCAGAAGGGGCATTGCTAACTACACTCTTGATGAACTTGGTGAGCTGGCCACGAAGCTTGTTCTTGAAAGTCTCGTCGCTGTAACCCTCATTTCGGTTCACACTATGGAAGAGATCCATGTCCTCGATGGCATATACTACGGCACCATGTACAGATACAGGTACGCCATAATCTTGCAGGCGTGGGTCGAAGACATCAAAGTAAGGGATGGCGAAGTTCAGCTGACTACCTTTGCTCAGGTTACTGAGGTTGGTCAGGTTGTTCTGTTCCACTCTTCTCGCTGCTTCCTCGGCAGCCTGTCTTTTCTCTTCTTCTACTTCCTTAGAAGATTTAAAACCAAAAAATCCCATATGTTTCAGTTTTATGATTGTTATTATTTTTGTTATTTACTATAGAGTCCCTTTGTAGGGGACAGATTATTTCGTTGTATAGATTCGCTTCGTCTTGCCCTGGGCATCTACTTCTACGAAGGTGTCTGCTCCATATTGGCGGCTTGCGTCGTGATAGTTGAATGAATATCCCGTTTCGTAATTGCCGTCGATGGTAGGTCGGCTTACCTGGTCGATGCTATCCAGCATTTCCGGTTTCAAGCCCAGCTGCTGGTACAGATGCTGCTCTACCATGTTTCGGATGGCATTGAGATTCTCATCCACATAACCACGAATCTGGTCGATGAGCGACTGGTTGCTCTTATCCTTCTGCAGCAGGCGCTGTCGCATGGTCTTCTTGAGCGGAGAACCGTCTGCCTTGATAGGAGCTGGTGGCATCGCATCATTCTGCAGGGCAGATTCAACCACATATTCTCTGTGACGGACATGGAGCATCGGGTTGCCGTAGAGACAGAACATCAGGGCGGTGCTCATAGAGAAACAATCATCCTCTACATGTCGGCACATGTTGAAGTAATCGCACTTAGCCTGGAGCATCGCCTTTCCGCCCGTCATACCCTTGAACTGATAGAGCGGATAGAGGCGCATCAGCACCTCGCTGCCTGTGCCCGGATTCAACAGAAGTTGGCGGGCTTCATCCGTTTCCTCATTAGAGAACATCGGAACAGGAATGAGCGAACCGGTATAGAGCAATATGCCACCTCCGTAGAGGGCGCTGAGCAACATGGAGTCGTTTCGTTTGTAACCGGCATATCGGGCTCCGAAACAAGCCACGGTATTGAAGACTCTTGCCCTGCCTTGGTTGAGGAGCGAAGGATTGAATGCTTCATCCTCACTATAGAATCCGCACATACCCTCTGCATCGGCACCATGAAGATTGAACATCAGCATATCTGCCTTGTCCAAAGACTTGCAATAGATGCTGAGGCTTTCCGAATCTTCGGTCAGCAGCTTCGGACTGATATACATTCCGTTGCGAATCAGCTCAGGATCGTCGGTATTGTAAAGAAGCGGCAGGTGCTGGGTCATCGTGCAGCTGGCTGGAATCCAGTCGCGGTTGCTGATCATCAGAACATTGCCAACAGGAATACCGCCGCCATACATACTGCTGATGTTGAAGTAAGCACCGATGTCGCTTCGGATATCCGTATCGAGCTGACCGTCTTCCAAAGGCAGACGAGCCACATTGTTGCGGGCGCAACCTACGGTGAAGTCTGAATCGCGACTATCCAGCAAATCTACGATATAGGTGCCTTCGAAGGCATAGCAGGTATCTGTAGGGATTCGCTCGCCGCCATACGGCCATGGGTCTTCGACGCGAGGGATAGGAATCACATCGTCACCTCCTATTATAAATAGGTGTAGGTCGGGACCTGCTGTCAGGTTGTTGTCTGCGATGCAGCGGGATACTGCTTCATTGCATTCTATCCAGGATGGAGTCTCATGGGTGGAATCCAGTCCATATTGCGAGATGTCGAGAAATGTCCAGTACATCTGCTGGTCGTAGGCATTCTGTATGAAGTCGTTGAAAACATCATATACCTCCTGGATGGTGCAACCGTATTTTCTAGCCAGTGCATTGCCATCTGTCAGGATGATGCCGTAGTGGTCTTCCAAGGGGTCGGGCTGGTCGATGGGTTCATCAGCTGTTCTTGCTTCTGATGCCATCTGCACGGCTTCCGGCTGTGGAGCCGCCTTGCTTTGTCCCGGCATAGGGGGTACTGGGGCTGCTCCTGGCATAGGAGGAACCGATGAGGCTCCCGGCATAGGGGGAGGAGTTGTACCGCCCGGCATACTTGCCATTTGGGGCTGCTGACTGATTGCATTGACGCTTCCCAGTCCCATATTGTTGGCAGCTTGCAGAGGATTGAAGCCTCTCATCTGATTGAGCTTCACGTTCTGGGCATTAAACTTTGGCATCGGAGGAGGTGTAGGCATCTGAGGTGGTACAGCCATCTTGCTCTTCTCCTTCGGGATGAATTCCGAAAGGGTTGTGTCGCAATAGAACTGATACCATTCTTCTGGCTGAGGCTTATCCTCCAACATCTCCTTCACGGCATACCATAGGGCACTTAGCGGTTCACTCATTCCGTTTTGCACGGCCTGGTCGAGATACTGAATGGTCTGCTGTCTGTAGTAATCCTGCTTGCCATTCTTGTGATAGTCGGCAAGATTATCAAGAGCCATCAGCAGGGCGATGTCGCCTTGCGGACAACCGAAACCGCCCATTCTTGGCAGAAGCACGGTGGCATTGTCGATATTGCCGGTCTTGATGAACGCTACATGAGCCCAGAAGAGTTGCCAGTAGTTATCGGTACGGGAACCGAAGAAGGCAAGGGCGCACTTGTCGGGATACATCGAGGCAAGCAACAGATGATAGTAGAACTGGATGTTGTTATCATTCGTCATCACACGTGCCAACTGCTCCAGACTGTTGAACTTGCGTTTCAGAATGTCGGTATGGTTGGTCTGGATGGCATTGAAGACCTCGGTCAGAATCTGCTCTGCCAGGAATTCGTTGCCCTTGCTGCCTTGCAGGATATGGATGTTCTGACGTACCTGATCTATGATCTGGTTGGCTCTTAGGGGAGCAATATGCCATTGGATGCTCAACTGGTTGAGCTCTGCCAACTTCTGATTATCCAACTTGCCATCCACCAGTCGTTCCTGCACAGCCTGCAGAAAGAGAGTCTCATTCTGCTGATAGATCTCAGTCTGAGTCTTCTGTGCCTCATATACAGTCTGGTTGTTAACTGTACTATTGTTGGTGGTATGGGTTGTTGTTGAGGTGTTATAGTTGTTTTGCGTATTGTGGGAGTCGGAATGGATTCCGCCTACTACAGCCGCATCACCATCAAGTTTAATATCGCTCATAGTCTGATTACTTTATATGTTTAGACTTCTTGTTGCATTTTCTGGAGAGGGCTTACCATTGGAACGGTGCGCCACAGTCTGGACAGTTTGGAGTGCCTGGTGCAATGTGGATGGTGTGTCCACAGTTGTAGCACTGGCATTCTATCAATTCCTGCTGAGGAGCTGCCTGTTGTGGAGCTGCTTGGCTTCCTGCAGTATTTCCGCCGAGTCCGCCATTGAAGGCGTTCAGATTGTTGGCGGCAGCAGTGCTTACCTGCGAGATGTTGTTCATAGCCACATCCTGGGTATGATCTACTCGCTCCTGCTGGCGTCGGTTTTCCTCTTCCAACTGATTGATGCGCTGTTGCTGCTGGCTTTGCTGGGCGCCGCTGATGCCGGTGGCTGTATCTTTTATCATGCCGGCCATCTTCATCATGGCTTCCATCTGGGCATTGCTGTTCTGCTGTTGCATCTGTAGCATCTGCTGCATCATCGCTTCTTTTTCTGCTGCAGTCTGTCGCAGGTTTTCGGCTTCCTTCTCGCCGCTATAGGCGTTTGCCATAGCTACCTGTGCATCTCCGGTGAGGTGGGAGAGTTGTGCGGCACGAATCTGTTCGGCGGTCATATTGGCGAAATGGTTGTCACGATTCATCTGCTCATTGCTCTGAATGGTGGCTACGTTTTCTTCGTGCTGATATTTCTGCTGGTCGAGCTGTACCTGCATCTGAGCCATCTGCTGCAGCTTGTCCATCTGACGCTGGTGGCGATTGGCTTCTAACTGGTCATCGTCCATCTTTTCCTGGCGGTTGCGCTCATAGGCAAGGCGGTCGTCTTCCAGTTTTTCGTTGCGTGCCAGGAGGTGGTCTTCCTTATCCAGTTCACGTTGACGCATCATCTGCTGGAAGTCGTAATCATCCTCCTTCGCCTTGCGGTTGAAGTCGCGGTTGTATTCCTTTTCTTCCAGCATCCACTGGCGTTCACGCTCTTCATCTTCGATGCCCCAGTTACGACGGCGTTCCAGATCTTCACGTTCCCAGTCGTGGTCGGTTCGGGAATCATCGAGTGCCCATTCTGCCTTGAGACGGGCTGTGTCAATGTTCTGCTGGCTCTGGATGCGCATGATTTCCGTGATTTCCTCACGAGGAATCTTCTTGTGTGCAAGTTCATCTTCGAGCACTTCCATTTCCTCCTGCTTGACCAGACGGTTCTTGCGGAGGTCTTCCAGGGCTTCGAACTCCTCTTCCTGGGTCTTAGCCTGGCGGATGCGCTTCTGACTTTCGAGCATCTGGACGAATTCCTCCAACTCATCATCGTGGAGCAACTGGTCTTTGTTGATGCCCTGGAGGGCATGGCGCAAATCCTCGGCGTTTTGTGCAGAAGAAATCTGCTGGGAGTTGGCCTCAACTTCCATTCGGTTTCGGAATTCTCCGGTGCGGTGCATGAAGTCGAGTTCCTTCTCTGTGTTATAGAGCTGGCGTTCTACCTGACGGAAACGCTCAAAGTCCTGATTGCTGTCGGTGATATTCAGAACCTGAGTGCATTCTATGCCGAATACCTGCTGGTTGATGGTCTGGCGGATCTTCTCTTTCAGTACATTTACAGTTTCGGCAGTCAGTCCGGCAGACTCGTAGTTCTGGTTGCGGAGTTCCTGGCGCAACAGGGTTTCTACGGTACCATTGAGCAACTGCTGTAATTCTCTAGTTGTTACGCTGTTGCGGTCGGTAAGATAATTGGTAGCGAAGGTATGAATATCGCTGATGCTCATCTGGAGAGATACTCCAATCTGCACATCATGGATGCCCATCGGAATGGTGTATGGCTGAAAGGCAAGTTCGCCATTCTCGTTCATTGCTCCACCGAAGGTGAGGGTGATGAAACGGTTGCTGACGATATAGACCGACAGGATAGGAGCCTGGGTGATGCGGGCTAAGATGCGGGCATAATCCAGTTGGCGCTTCTTGGCTTTTTCTTTCTGTTCACCTTTCTTTTCGCCGAAGATGATGCGACCGAGCCAGTTGAAGCCACGGCCTACTTCTCCTACGATACCGAGCTGGCGGAAGGTAGGCTCAGCCTGGCGCTTGCGGTCTCGTTCACGCTTTTCGGCTTCAGCCATATCTTTCTCAGCCTTTTCTACCGCATTCTTGATAGCAGCCTGCTCTTCTTCTACAGACTTATAAAAGAGGTATGCACCTGCTGAGAGGGTTGAAACCAGCTCACCATTGGCAAAAATGATGGCGGTGCAACCTTCCTGAACGATGATACCTTTCAGTTTTTCTATTTCGTCGAGTTCCCGTTCGCTAATCTTGCGAGCGATTTCTCCTGGTTGGATATTCCAGATGGTTCTGCCTCTTACCACGTCAACACCATCAACAGCTTCCATACTGCGACGGTCGCGGCTACGTTCAGCCTCTCTTTCGGCTGCAATCTGTGCCTGTTCAGCCTGCTGTTGCGCATTTCTGGCATCACGGATTTCCGACTGGCTTTCAGTAGCTTGTTGGTTAATGGCTCTTCTCTGTTCTTCTGCAATCTGGCGATTGAGCGCCCCACCAGTCATGGCGTTTGCTACAGAGCGAACGGCATTGGTGAACATACCCTTGCTGGCTTGTGGAGACTGAGGGGCTTGTGGAGACTGTGGAGACTGAGGCATTACTGGGCGCTGGGGCTGCATCGGTTTTGGGGGCATACCCGGTGCTTGAGGTCTCATAGGTTGAGGCTTCATAGGCTGCTGAGGAGCTATGGCTTTCAGTGGTTGAGGACGTTGAGGCTTGCTAACTCCTTGTGGCTGGGTTGGAGCCTGTGGTTGCAAGTCAATAGGTTGTCCACACTTCGTACAGAATTTCATTCCCGGTTGCAGCATTGCGCCGCATTTCTTGCAATATGTCATAATGGTTATTATTTTTAAGATTAAATGAACTGATTATTGTATCAGTGCAATAAATATAACGATTAGCAGAATCACCCAGAAGAACTTGATGAAGCATCCTATGCATCCAGTGATGCCTTCACCTAAGAGTCCTCCGAGAAATCCCAAAAGCTGTATTCCCCAGCCCAGAATGCCGAGAAGTACAAATGCTCCGATTCCTATTAATATGATAAGTATTATTGTCATATCATCTCTAAGAATATTTCATTTACTTTATACAATCGTTAAGCATATCAATTTACGTTGATAGCTAATTCATGTTTTGGGTGCAAAGATATATAAAATAAATGAAACTGAATTGGTTCAAATTGGTTCAATTTTGCCTTGATTTGGATCAATTGCCCCAAAAATGAGGGTGTGTCATAAGTCTATGGCGCACCCTTTTCGTTTTTTCTCCTTTTTCCAG
>OOAI01000098.1_pt1 | contig 68287 bp, 58 predicted proteins | sample 1671191 | NCBI WGS metagenome assembly OOAI01 (sample SAMN06348131, study PRJEB24527) | human gut metagenome | biome: human gut; feature: ankylosing spondylitis patient; material: feces | host: Homo sapiens | place: China | collected 2015-10 | reverse complement strand
GCTCATCATCACAGGAACGTGACTGAAGAATGCGTGTTCAATTTTCAAGGGGCGGATGCCAGATGTTGTCTGGCTTGCTTATAGTATAGCGGCTCAAATTGTGAAATGCGTGGGCCTCGTAGGCCTACTTGGTCAGCCTGATAGGTCTACTTTTGGAACGATTTTCCAATTTCGGGCGAGAAATTATGCCCGCTTGACATATACATGAGAAACGGGTATAATGAAGCCATGATAAAGAGCTTTGCAGACAAGGAAACAGAAAAAGTTTATAATCAGCTTTTTTCAAAGAAGTTGCCCCAGTCGATTCAAAAAATTGCATTGCGAAAATTGATTATGATTGATAATGCAGGATGTTTGGAGGATCTGCGTGTTCCGCCGGCAAATCAGCTGGAATTATTGAAAGGTGACCGGGCAGGACAATACAGCATACGAATCAATGGTCAGTATAGGGTCTGCTTCAATGTAGATGAAAACAGTTTTTTCAATGTCGAAATTGTCGATTATCATTAGTGCAGACTGCGCATAATATGCAAGGAGAGGAGAATTTCAATGACAGGCTATATTGATACTCCTACAATCGGAGAAATCTTACAGGAAGAATTTATGGAACCGATGGATATCTCAGCGTATAAGCTGGCTCAGGAAATCCATGTTCCTGTATCCAGAATTCAGGATATCCTGCATGACCGCAGAAAAATAACTGCTGATACGTCTCTCAGACTGGCAAAATATTTTGGCGTATCGGATCGGTATTTTTTGGATATGCAGAATGATATTGATATCCGAAATTTGAAGATCAGTCTTGCCGAGGAAATTAACAAAATCAGAGTGTGCCAAGCTGTTTGATGGCGCACTCGCATTGATAGTATAAGGCTTATAGTATCCTTAAACCACAAGACCTCCCGGAATCCAACCTTACAATAGGTTGATTCTGGGAGGTCTTTATTTCGTTAGGAACCCTACGATAGGCTGGACGATATGGGAATAAACACCAATCTTTATATCAGCTTACTTACAGAAGATAGCACTTCGATTGCCAACAAAAGCTGCTCTTTTGCAAAGTCATTGGCGGGGCCGGTTCCTGTCAGAAGATAATCTGTACTGGTGTGCAGCTCTTGTGCAAGATCAATCAGAGATTCCAGCGAACAAGCGCGGATACCACGCTCAATGCGGCTGATATGGTCTTTGCTGACGTGAATCCGTTCAGCCAGTTCGTCCTGCGTAAGATTCTGTAATTTACGGAGCATACTGATTCGATTGCCAAATTCCTTCAAGGTGAACATAATGAGTGTCCTTTCCGCCGGATGCGGAGGATGAGGACACTTCACTGCTGGACAGGGCACTGGCTTTTCTTTGGGCGCAAAAAAGAGACGCATTAAAGAAAAGGGGACAAACACTGTTTTCCATCCGAGGATGGAAAGCAATATGAGTATCCTCAGCCTTTAATGCATCTCAGGCTTTCGATATATTTTTCTTCGTTACAGGTCAAAAGCGGTTTATCCGGCTAAAAAAGGACAAAAAATAAAACCCTCGCGGCCAGATAACATGGCTTTGACTTGCCTTGCTATCATAGCACACGAGGGTCTTACAGAAGTCACATGACGGTCATATGAAAGCCACATGGAACAATTTTAGAAAAAATAAGGTCACACAGAAGTTGTATGAAGGTCACATGAAAGTCGTGTGACGCAACTACGTTATTTTATTGCTCAAGTGAGCTAAGTAGTTTTTGGTATTCATCTTCGGGCAGCTTTTGCTTCGCAGCCGCAAGCTCGCCCGCTGCCATCTCGTCCATGTGTTGCTTCTGATACGAGCGAATAAGCCAGTAGTAGGCTTTTGTGTTTTCCGGCGCGATGGTCAGGGCCAGTGCAGCATCCCGATGAAGCAGATCGTATGCGTGGAAGTCCATCAACTGCTTCAGCAGTTCATTAACTGTACTCATAAATGCGAGGTGGTATCGGTTTGCGTAGTGAACCAGCCAGTGTTCGCCATTGGCAGCAGAAAGAAGTTTGCCCTGATACAATGATGCCGCTTTTTCGAGCAATCTCACCTTATTTATAGCAGAAGTGGCTTTTGCGGCCGCAATGCACAACTCATCGAACCGCTGAAAGTCGGTCGTGATATGGAGGTCGGGGTTGAATTGGTAGCCAGACGGCGTGGAGAGAATCAGCTGTTCATCCGAGATAATACTGAATGCCTGCCGCAGCCGGTAAACGAGCTGTTTGACCTTTTTTCCGGGTTCGTCCTTATCCTCCAGTTCTTCTGGCCAGATTTCCTGTACGATTTCCAACGATGAAAGGGCTTTCTTATTGGAAAGCAGCATAAAGGTCAGCAGACGGCTGATTTTAGGAGATTTCAGGTCGGACTCCGGCAGGACACCGTGGGAAGTGTGGATTTTCAATTCTCCGAACAAGCTGATGAAGACATCATGGCTGCTCTTGATATTTTCTGGCGAGATTGCCATGCTCAGACTGTCAGCCATTCGCTTATCGTTGTATGCCGCCAGTAACACATAGGCCAGAAGTTTAAGCATACTGGTCTGATGGATGTACCGCTGAGGATTGCGCACAGCAATCAGGGCGATTTGCCGAGGCTCCAAAGGAATTGCAAGGACAGACTTGATTCCCAGACGCTCATAGAGTTGGTACTCATCTGGATAGAGGTCTTTAACTTCTTCGGCATCGGGCACAACCATGGGAGTTCCTCTGCGCACTGCCTTTACCCAGCGGTCGAGAAATTCAGACGATTCAAACTCATTTGTAAGGATAGTAGTTTTATCTTCTTGGCATTCATTGTGCCACCAGAGTGGCTTCCACAGCCCCAAATCCAGATCAACCTGAATCAGACCGCACCAGTCGGCATCATAGAATTTACAGGCCGCTTCCATGACGCGAAGTGCCACCTCTTTTGGCGGCAGGTGGCGATAATACAGCTGCGTTTCCAGATTGTTCATTGTGTTTTCAAAATCAAGAGCGCACTGGATACTCTCGGAATCAGGACTTTCGCACACCTGATCAAGTTGCCGCATAACAATACCTCCTAAACAAAAAGCAGCATCCGGGCCTTCTCCATTCGATACGGTGAATCCCTGATGCTGTCTATATAAAAGCCATCTCTCCACCGCATAAGCTGAAGAATGCCCCATCATTTTGCTTTCAAAAACAAAAACCGCCTGTGAGTTGAAATCTTCACAGACGGTTCTAACATGGTAGAGGGATAAAATTATCCCATTCAAAAAGCAATCGGCTGTCATGACCTCGTATATGAGATTTTAGACCCATTTGGCTTTGTGTCCCTATCTTTCGGTAGGTTTACCAAGTATTAAGTTCTTTGATAATTTACTTTTTTACGATTGTTTTTATAAAAGCCGTAAGTGCATTGATCTGCTCGGCATCGAACTGTTTTAGCTGATCAATAAGAGCATCCATTCCATTGGAGGGTTCCTCGCCGAAATTAAAAAATTCTTGTGGAGTAATGTTGAAATATTCGCAGATGTAAAAGAAATTTGCCATCGTTGGAAAGGCAGCACCACTTTCGATTGTACGAATATAGCCAGGATTCTGCCCGATTGAAAGGCTCATGTCTCTTGCAGATACACCCTTCTGCGTGCGCAACTCAGCAAGCCTTTTAGAAAACTGATCTTCGTACATGGTTATCACCATCCTTCTCAACTCTATTTTAGTCGAGAGTATGGTCAAAACCGGACGATTAAATCTACTATTTTTAATTGATATAATAAATTACCTGTGATAGACTAAAAGAAATTGGCAAAAATAAAAACCATGAATTTTTACGTCCATGGTTTATGTTTTCTGTCGCAGAGTAGCTTACTCTGCGACAGGCTTGTCCAACTAAATTCTACCGCCAAACAAGCTTACGGTCAAGGGAAAACCGTCTAAAGGTAAGAAAAATACAGAGAAAATGTTGGAGGCAATCGACAATTTTGCTAAAAACGATATAGCTAAATTGTATATTCCGTCAAATAAGCCGTCAGCGAAAAGGAAGGGGATATGTCTATGTCAAGGAAGGGCTTGAACATCTATAAGAGAAAGGATGGCCGGTGGGAAGCACGCTACATAAAGTCGCGGACCGCTCAAGGTAAACCTTTATATGGCTATTTATATGCATCATCGTATCACGAGGCACGTAACCGTTTGCAGGATGTGATTCGACTTCAAGGCAACGCCCCTAATTCTAAAGAGATGTGTAAAGGTTCAGTCTTTGAGTTCTTCTCTATAGAGTGGCTTGATACCTTTTCAACAAACTTTAAAGAGTCAACCTATATCCGTTATCGCACTCTAATAAAGTGTTATCTGATGCCGTATTTCCAGACAGCAAAAATCGAGAACATTACGAAGGAACATGTACTGGATTTTTGTAAAGAGATTGAAACACATGGTAAAAGAGATGGAACAGCTCTTTCGACTAAAACGGTTTCTGACATTCTTTCTGTTCTTCGCCGTATCTTGCATTACGCAAAGGCTCAGAACATACCAGTAGACTCCGCGATTTTTGACATACGAATAAAACAAACACCGAAGCCCTTGCCCGTTTTGAGCTTGTCCGAACAGTTGACACTTCAGAAATATCTAATAGGCCACCCCGATTGTCTGAATCTCGGCATCCTCTTGTGTCTGTTCACCGGTATCCGAATCGGAGAGCTGTGTGCGTTGACATGGGACAAGATCTCTCTTTCTGAGAGAAGTCTTTGTATTTGCCGAACGATGCAGCGCATTCAGACCCGAATACCTGAATCTCAAAGAACACATATACTCATTTCATCCCCCAAAAGCAGCTCTGCAAATCGGACGATTCCGATTTCACATATGTTGTTTGAATATCTGAGTATGTACCCGTTAAGCAAGACCGGCTACTTCCTGAGTGGCTCGTTATCGAGGACGATCGAGCCACGCTGCATCCAGCGTCGGTTTCATAAGATTCTCACGGTATGTGGTTTAGAAAATCGGAATTTTCATGTTCTCCGGCACACATTCGCTACCCGTTGCGTGGAAGCAAAAATCGACATCAAAACTCTGAGTGAGATTTTAGGACACTCATCTGTTACCATCACAATGAATCGATATGTTCATCCTTCGTTGGAGCTGAAGCGGGAAACGATGGAACAGCTGGCAGATTTTATTTCCGTCAAATAAGCCGTCAATCCGAAGTGTCAGACGAATTGCCGTTGCTTTTTCGCCGTTATCGCAGAGTAAGCTACTCTGCGATACATGGATTGCAGAAAATTTATGAGTGGCAGGATAGTGAGAGAATACGGCTGAAAAGATAGTTCTGCGGAGGAAAAATAATCACAGAATGCCCTCAAAAATGACCCCAAAAAACAGGGAGGAATCAGAATGGGTAGAAAAAAATCGCTGAGGACGATGTTCGGAAAATGGCTTTCCGTATTATTGGCGACAGCATTACTAGTAGGTAATGTAATGGGACTGACAGTTCATGCAAAAAAAAATCCCCAGATTCAGAAATTCAATGTTGCCTTGGTGCTGGATGGCAGTGGCTCATTGGTTTCTAATAGTAATGGAACAGACAACGATGGCTTGAGATATGAGGCAATCCAACTGTTTCTGGCATTACTGTCCGACCAGGGAAATGAGGTCAGTGCAATCGTCTTCGATGACGATTCTGAAAATTATCTGCTTAATACAGATGTAGAGCAGGTGAGTGGAAAAGAAGAAAAACTGGACCTTTCACAAAAAATCAAGGATGCAGGTACTGGCGGAGACACGGATATTGGTTCGGCACTTCTGACTGCGGTGGAGCGACTGGAAGCAGTCAATAATGATAATGAGTCCATTATCATCTTGTTCAGTGATGGCCGTACGGACCTTGGCGGCGACGAGAAAGCCTATGAGCAGTCTCTTGTAAATAAGGACAAGGCAATCACTAAGGCACAGGAAGACGATATCCCTATTTACAGCATTTGCTTGGCTGCGTCTTCCGTGGCAGATCCAGAGGAATTACAGGAAATTTCAGAGCGCACGAACGGAAGTAGCGTAACGATTGATTCGCCGGATAAGATTTCGCAGGCATTTGAACAGTTCTATCGGCTGATTTTTGCGACTTCTACGACCGAAGCGGAAAATGCAAAATTCCCCGAGAGCGGTATCCTTAACGAGAAAATCGAGATTCCCTCGTACGGTGCAGAGGAAATCAATGTGATCCTGAACAGCAAATCTCCGGATGATGTGCACGTGCAAGCACAAGCGCCGAGCAAGGCTTATACGGAAAAAGATCTGGATGCCAATACGATTGTAGCAGGTAATTATAAGGTCGTCAAAGTCGTAAGGCCGGAAAAGGGTACATGGGAATTCCAGATTCAGGGTGTTCCGGGCAATGAAGTTGTGCTGAATGTCCTTTATAATGTGGACGTCAGCGCACAGCTGAGTACACAGGGCGATGTGGCAGATCTGAATAGCGGTGATGCACTGACATTGCAGGCGTCTCTGTACAAAGATGAAAACAAGATCCAGGATGCAGCAGGTATAAGCGAGTATACAGGTACGTTGGAAATCACCGACCTTTCTACGGGAAAAGTTGTCAAAAGTCTGCCCATGGAGGCTGATGCAGACGGCTTTACCTGTGAGCTAGAAGCTCTCCCGGAAGGCAGTTACTCTTTTCAGGCAGTTTTGAGCTGTGAGGGGATCACAGTAAAAACGAATGTGATCACTGCGGGTTGGGACAATAAGGCTCCCGGGTTTGCCAATGAGAGCAAAAACAAGATCAAGGATGGCGTAAAAATTATCAAAAAAATCGTGACGCCGCTTACAGGAAGAAAATACAAGGCGACGCTGTCCAACTTCTTTGCAGATGACCAGAGCGATGGACTGACCTACAGCATTGTGAATTCTCAACTGGTCGATGGCACTGTTCAGCTGGAAGGCGACAAGCTCACAGTAAATACGGCAAAAAGTCGTAGTGGCGATTTGGTAGTACGTGCTACAGATAATCAGGGAGCATATCGGGATCTGACCCTGCGTTTCAAGGTGACTAATTTGACGCTGGCGGTGTTCCTGCTGATTCTGGCGGGAATCGTGATCGCAGCAGTCCTGAGTTTTCTAGGGTGGCGTGCTAACCGTCCTTTGTTCAATGGGCAGATGATAGTGTCCAGCGCAGCTCCCGGATCTGCAGCTCTGCCGCGCGGCTCTTTCCGTGGTAAGCTTTCTCTGCAGAAATTCCCTGTTCCGGGTTGCGGATTTGATGTGAAAAAGTGCTATTTCCAGACTTGCAGAGGTGGGCGTTTGGAATTCCATGCTCCGGGATCTTTCTATATCAATGGAATACCTTATACCAAAAAGTGCACGTTGATGCCGGGTCAGACTGTAATTTATTCGGATGAGAATCAAACTAGCGGCATTCGTGTGCAGATTAAAATGAACTACTAAGATAGTAATATGTGAAGGAGAATTGCTATGAACTTCAAAATCGTTCCAAGTAAGCCCAATATGGAACTTTGCATCACGGAAGATAATGTGATTTGCTGGGTCGTCGGTGGCGACTATACCCGTGGCTGGAATGGAAGCCAGTGGATTCGTCTGGATGGTACATCAGCTCAATTTGGTATGCAGGGCAATATGCCTTCTGCCCCTGCGGGAAATCCGGGGCCGGCACCTATGGGTATGCCGGGTGGTATGCCCTCTGCTCCTGCGGGGAACCCGGGACCGGCACCTATGGGTATGCCGGGTGGTATGCCTTCCGCCCCTGCGGGAAATCCGGGGCCGGCACCTATGGGTATGCCGGGTGGTATGCCTTCTGCCCCTGCGGGAAATCCGGGGCCGGCACCTATGGGTATGCCGGGTGGTATGCCTTCTGCCCCTGCGGGAAATCCGGGGCTGGCACCTATGGGCATACCGGGTGGTATGCCTTCTGCCCCTGCGGGAAATCCGGGACCAGCACCTATGGGTATGCCGGGTAATATGCCCTCTGCTCCTGCGGGGAACCCGGGACAGCCTCCCATGAGCGCTCCAGATAGTATGCCTTCTGCTCCGATGGGGATGCCGCCGGCTTTTCTGTAACATCTGATATAGGCAGAAAAAGAAAGGCAGGATGAACATGGTTGATTGGCATACATTTGTTCGACAGTGCGGGTATCTGCTGGACAATGAAAAAAACGAAACACTTGCTTCCCGGGAAGCGGGAAATCCGGTCCTGAGTCTTTTTTTGGGTGAGAAAGCCGAAGAACAGAAAGAATTTGTGCAGAAAATTTATAAAAAATACTGGCACAATGTAGAGCAACTGCGAGTCCTGACTGCGTCTGAATTATTGGCAGAGCCGGATGACGAAGCACGAGCAGTGATGATCGAGGACAAAATTTTTGAAATGATCAGCACGAATGCTCAGATTCGTAACAGGCAGGTCTCGATCGTGTATTATTGGGACCTGCTGGATGACCATTACGAAGAAATAAAAGAACTGGTCACGAATGCAAAGAATCCCTTGGAGCTTCCCCGAACTGTGGAATGCAATAAATTGGTGTTTGCTATCTGCCGCCAGTCAGTACGCGGAGGCTGCCGGAAGCTGCGTCGTCGGCTGTTTGGCTCGGAGGAGAACGCGGAACAGGGCTTTTTGGACTGGGCAGCTGAAAATAAATTGAGCGTAGTCCTGTTGAGCGATGATACCTGCGGTGGCATTTTGGGCGAAGAAAATATGTGGCAGGACTATCAAATTGCGGCAGATACGGCAGTGATCGCAAACAGCTACTACACTCCGGAAAGCTGGGAAGGTGCATTGACGGATCCGGGTACGGCCATGAAAAATGCGCTGCGGCACGGTACGTTGTTCAGTGCAGCATATTATCGTGTGGCACGTGATACGGATGAAATTGCCTGCGTTACTCTGTCTGCGATTTTACAGGCTTACAAGGAAAAAATCGAAAAGAGCGGACAGGAACTTTCGGGAAGCCTCGAGGAAAAGATCTGCGGAAAGGCTGGAGGATATCAGAATCTCTTCCAGACGTTCTTTGAGGAAAAGTTGAAAACGCTTCTGCCGAATGAGACGGAGCAGGAGTTTCTGAAATATCTTCCGCAGATGGCCGTAATGCAAGAGAATAAAAGTGAACCTCGAAAAGGATTTTTCAGCAGATTTGCGGGGAATATGAGAGAGGAAAAAGCAGCGGCGATCACAGGGACAGATCCTCAGGTTACAAAAAGCGTCTGTATGATGGCATTCCGTCAATATTATCAGGAACCGATCCGTCAGTGGCTGGCTTCCGAAGAGGGAAAAACACAGACGGGTGAGTGGTTTGCAGAACGTATCACAAGAAGACTCAGCTTTGAAGAAATCGAAGGACGTTTGAGCGCCGAGGCCGGACGACTGAGAAACTATATCCAGAATGGTTATTTCGATCAGCCAAAGGATCTTTCGCTTACCGGGACAGAGAATCCTCAGCAGCTCCACGGATTGTTTGAGGAAAATTGCGAAAAATCGTGTAATAATGTGTTGGCTGGAATCCTTGCAGATGAAATGCAGAAGATGACTGAAAACATCGGCGATTTTCGGAGTATCCTCACGGATGCGGGAAATAATTTAACCTCGACGCCTGTTGATGCTGGAGTGAAGAAAGCCTATGGGGATCTGACGATTGCTGTATTGAGAGAAAATGAAGACCTTCTGCTGAAGATACATCCCGGTGATATGGATGATCTGCAGGATGACATGAGAGAAATCTATCAGGCAGTCATAGGCAAAAAGTCGCAGTATCGATGCTCGCTGCAACAGGAACTGAGTTTCCTGCAGAAGGCTGGAGCGGGTGCACAGGATGCAGCAGAAATGGTGGACTTTGTGAACAGAGACATTACAAGGTGTGCTTATTTCCCGTTGTTCATGCAACCGAGCTTGGGCTCGATGCGGTACTGTATGCTTAGCGCTAATACAAAAGCATGGGACGATGAGGTTCTGGATAAGCTGGGTACCATCTTCAGTACCAACCAATCGGATTGCATGGAAAGACTACAGATTTTCCCCGTGCAAAAGGATCAGCTGGCTATCTGATGGAAAAGTGACCGTGATCTGCTGAAAATGGACAAGCATAAAATGTCTTGTAAAATAAAGGAGGAATTATTATGTTTTACGATTCTCTTCTCTTAAACAATGGTGGCGGCGTAGTAAGCGCGACGCAGAAATCGGAACAGTTTGGCGGTGCAGCACTGTGTATTGGTATTGGCGGCACAGGTGTGGATGCATTGGCACAGCTCAAGCGCAAGGTGTATCAGCAGCTGGAGCCGGACAATCCGAACAGTCCGATTCCTAAATATAAGCATATCCAGTTCCTGGCCATCGACTCGGACACGAGTGCATTCAAAGGCGTCAAGGGCGTGGGCAGACTGACTGAGGATGAGGCCTTTTCAATCGAGATGCCGAATCTGGCAGCAGCACTGAAAAATAAGGAAGGCATTAAGCAGAAAGCAGAACTGAGCTGGATGAGCATCGATGCGATCGAGGGACGTCTGTCAACTCAGGGTGCTGGCGGCGTGCGTCAGGTGGGACGCTTCCTCCTTATCAGCAAGGTCGATGAGCTGAAGTCTAAGATTGCTAGCTTGTGCAAGACTGCATTGGAGAGCACGGATCCAAATCTGGATGTCTATATTTTTGCTGGTATTTCCGGTGGTACTGGCAGTGGCTGCTTCCTGGATACCTGCTATATTGTGCGCCAGGCATTGGCAGAATTGGGAAGAGGCTCTACTGGCAATATTATGGGCTTTTTCTTCCTGCCGGATGTTGTCACCAGCAAAAAAGAAGTTGCAGCAAATCCACTGTGGGTGAAATCAAATAATTCAAATGGATATGCAGCTTTGAAGGAGCTGGATTACCTGATGAATCTGAAAGCGGAACAGGATCACTTCCGTCAGAACTACGGTTCGTTCCAAATCGATACAGATGAGCCGCCGGTAACGATGTGCCACCTGTTATCAGCCCAAAAATCGAATGGAAAGATCATTCCGAATGGCTACGGCTATTGCATCAATGTTGCAGCTGACTATGTGATCTCCTATCTGGCTAAGGTCGATATTCCGGCTGGCGTAGAAGCGGGCAAGGATGATGGCGGCCTGACGATGCGCGGACATCTGTCGAACGTGACAAGAGGTGTGGAAGGCTTGCCGCGTAATTATGGAGCAAATCTGAGCTATCATATTCTGGGTGCCTCGAATGCAGAAATTCCCATGAGCCAGATTGCAACCTATCTGGCGGCGGGCTTCTACAAGCGCTTTGAGGAAAGCATTGGCCGCAATAAGGTTGTGATTCCGGAGGATGAGCTGCGTAAGCGTGCGGCTGAAATGGGACTGACAGTAGAAAATCTTGAAAACAGGATGCGGGCAGGCAGCAATGGTCTGATGCTTCCGGATATGGATTTCCAGCAGCTGCGTAATTTTGGGCCGATGCAGAAGGGACATCTCAACTCCTTGTGGTATACTGCAGCGGGTACAGCATGGCTGTCTGAATGCAAGGGCCTGATGGAGAAAAATCGTGCGGTGCTGAATGGTGTACGGACCAGCAACTGCCCGTCCAAGAACAGCAGTGATTCCCTCATCGGAACGATTTTCAAAAAACTGGCAGAGTTGGCAGAAGATCCGAATTACGGCCCGTATTATGCGGCGGCTCTTCTGCATCAGGAAGGCGAGGATCTGATCGCATGGGTGCGTGGTCTGAAAAAGACGGTAGAAGAAGAATGTGCATCGTTGCAGAATATCACTGGTAACTACGATGATACAATGGTGCAGGCCAGCGCAGATTTCTGCTTCCCGCCGAAAAAGTTCGGAATCCTGCATGAAAGCGACAAAGTCCTCTATGGGGAATATAAGAGTGCAACGGAACAGCTTATCATCAATCTGAATGAGATCGCGCTCCGAGAAGAAACAGCTAAAATGCTGGAGAATCTGATGCAGGAGCTACAGAATCTGGACAATGAGTTTTTCAAGGTTCTGGTTGATTTGATGGATGGTCTGGATGAGACTTTTAGAGAAAATCAGAATTATCTGAATGGAGACAAGGCAAAAGCCACAGCGGCATATACCTGGCGTATTCTGGAGCTTTCAGAGATGAAGAGTCATCTGGATGAAATTATAAAGAATCTGACCCCCAAGCAGTTAGTAACGGATTTCATGACAGAGGTGCTGCAGAATCCGGATGAGTGGCTGAAAAACGAAGACTCGCAGATCGGTGCATTTATCAGCCGCTATATGGAACGGGTGTTCAAGAGCGATATGGACAGGAGCCTGCAGGATTATTTGTACATCAAGTATCCTCGCGCAAAGGGGCCGGCAGATTTGTCAGACTGTGTGAAGGATGACATTCTGAAGAAAGTATATGAAGACTCTATTCCGATGTTCTGGAATGATGAGGATTACCCGATATTGGACGCCTCTGTGACCTTCCAGAGCTGTTCGCTTTCCGTTCCTGCTTCCGCATCGGCAGTTTGCCAGGCCGCAGATGACTTCAGAAATACGATGACAAACTGCGCAGTTCGTAAAACGGGCCTGAAAGACAGAATTTTTGTGCTACGCTTTGTCAGTGGCGTGCCTATCCATGCCTATAAGGGCGTTACGCTGCTGAAAAAATATTATGATGAGGCAGCAAGTTCGAAGTTTGGCATTGGTAGCCATCTGTATGAGGATACAGGTCGGTCGGATTCCAGCAGTATCAATGAAAATTGGCGTACTTATCTGCCGACGCCAATGGCTTACTCCTTTGGTAAGAATCGTGGAATGTTTGATTCTGATGTCACCGGAAAACAGGTGGAGCAGTATGAAAGAGCACGGGAATGCAAAACGATCCTGTTGGACAAGACTAAAAATGGACAGGAAATCTATCAGCTGCGCACCAGTGTTCCGCTGGTAATTCCGCAGTATAAGCGCGAAGATTTTGAAACAAAGTCTGGAACCTTTAACGAGAAAAAGTACAAAGAAGAACAGGACAAACTGGATGATTGGCTGGAGCACCGCTATGACCCGGATAAACTGGTAGAATCCACTGATTTGTCCAATGACGGTAACCGCGCAATCAAAGACGAGAGACTGCTGGAACGCGTACGTTTGGACTATTTCCTGCATTATCCTGTACTTCAGCAGAAGGTCTGCAAGGAACTGGAGGCCTATGATGCAGTCGTGGCGGCCAAGGCAAAGCTGGAAGAGATACATGAGGAGTTTGACGCATATGCGGCAGATCTGAAGCTCTACAGTGAGCTGATCTACTATGGTATCCTGAAATGCCTGAACAGCAGCGAGAAGTCGGCATTGGAGAATACGAATGAGAAAATTGCAAAGATCCAGTATACTTATATGGATGGACGGATGCCGAAAATACTGGTCCTTTCCGATCAGGCAGTCGGGGAAACTTATCCGTTTGCTGGAAAGTATGCACTGTATCAGGGCTTTGTGAATTATCGTGCCCTGGATGCTTCTGTAACACCGCGCAAAGAGCTGGACAAGAGCGCACAGGAAAAGCGGCGTGCTGCCCAGACAGTAGAAGAAGTAAAGATTGCTCGTGTACTGGAACAGAGATTTGATACGGAGCATCTGGCAGCTCTGGACGTGGATACCGCTACACTGGTGCCGGAGCAGAAGAATGAGATCATGCGATTCTACATTGGCGTGGCACAGCAGATCAGCAACTATCGTGATTCTGTTGGCGAGACACTGTGGAATCAGAATACTGCGGCAAGCCAGAAGGCTTATTGGATCTCTTATAATGGCAAGACCATGAGTGTCTCGGAACCTAGCTGGAACTGGGCATGGGATAGCACGATGAACAACTGGGTGCAGCTGATGCCGAATACTCCGCTGTACTACTACAATGGTCAGACTTGGGTTCCTACCCAGACGGATGCACAGGGCAATGTGCATATCCAGTAAGTAAGACAAAGAAAACAGGGCAATGAAATGTCATGGCCGACAGGACAATGCTGTCATCGTCGGCTATGACCTTTCCTGTTTCTATAAAAGAAAGTGAGGTTAATATGCCGGTAGAGGAGCTGAAGAGCAGTGTTTTTGCCGTGTCACAGCCGGTGTTGAAAATCCGCCCGGACGGAACAAGAGCGTTGGATTTTTCGGGAAGCATGGAAATTGATACCTATGTACTGTGCTTCAGCAAAAATGGGCCGCTGTATAAAGATCAGGTGCAGCTTTCGGAGGATGAGCTCGAGAGCATTCTGGCAGGAAAAACTGTGAATAAAAAGGATTATCGGCTACAGGGAGTTCCACGCGCAAAGAAAAACGGCGAATTCCGAGATTTTCAGGTGCAGCCTCCAGAAATGGTACAGGTTTGGGCAATGGTGCGGAGCGGCTCAACAGCAGTGCTTTATATCCCATCGGAAGAAAAAAGCTGCATGATCAAGATGCTGTATCATGCAGAGATCATGCCCAAAGATGGGTATACGGAATTGATGATTACGATGCCGGAAGAAGCGTTCTATCAGGACGGAGCATTGGCATATCAGGTGTGCGGTGCCTTGCCGATCCCGATTCCCGGAGACTGCATGGGTAAGCGTATCTGTATCAGGACATCCGCAGGAGAACAGGTGAGCGTGATCGTGCAGGAAAGTTATAAAAAACAGTATCAGGCATGGTAAGAATACGGAGGCAATCGGGTTATGCCATATAAATTCAAATGTCCCTACTGCTTTGGCGAATGCGAAGATAGCAAGGTCTATTTTCGCGCTACAGTCAGTTACGATGACCGTCAGCTCCGGGAGCTTCGGAGCACGGGAAAAGATCAGCTGGTGGAGTTGAAAGCACGCTTTACTAAGTACAATGCACGCTCGGAAGAAGTTGAGAAACTGATCAAGTTCTGGGAAGATAAAGGTGGCGAAGCTGGATATCAGACCGATGCAGGCTGGAATATGCCGTATATTGACCCGGAACAAGATGACTTTGGGCTGCTGATCCGAGATTTTCAGACGGGAAATTACAAGGTGGGTTCTGATGGTTTCGTCCGGGATGAGGATGGCTTTGTCCGCCGGGTGATCGATCGCTTTGGCTCGGAGTTCAAGCCCATGAAACGCCTCTGCCCGCATTGTCTGAATCCCCTTCCGCTGGAAGACTATGGTAAATATAAAACAAAATTTATCAGCGTAGTCGGCACTACGGGCGCAGGTAAAACTGTATACCTGTATCAGCTACTTCACAACTTTCAAGCGATCATGAGAGCTGCTGGATGCCATGTGGGCGCGGGCAATCTGGATGATTTGGGAGAACATGTGGATCCTAATTTCCCTCTGCCGGGTGCAACAGACAGCCGGTTGATGCGCCGCCCGCTGGCAGTCAATCTGGAAAAGCCAAACGGCGAAAAACTGACGCTGGTTTTCTACGATGTCGCAGGCGAGCATTTTGCTGAAAAAACAGAGATGGACTCGACCTTACAGGAAGGGTCTGGAGTGACGAGCTATATCAGAAACTGCGATGCTATGATGCTCCTGATAGATCCGGTGCAGATTCGGGCACTTGCGCCGGGGGGACATACGATGCGAGCAGAAGATGTCCAGAAGACAGTCACTCAGATCCAGAAGATCCGGTCGACCTGGCAGGAAGTTCCGACGGCGGTCGTGCTGACCAAGAGTGACAACCCGGAAGTTGTCAATCAATTCCCTCCGACGGCAATGTTCTTGCAGAATATTGGCGAAAATCAGCAGGGCTTCCAGAGAGATGAATTTGTGGAGGTCAACAGAGAGCTGCGAAGCTTTATGAGCAGCAATGCCACGAATACTTATAGCACCATTGAAGGAGCTATGACCAACACGGCATATTTTGCGGTTTCGGCTATTACCTGCGGTGTGATCCAGAAATTTGAAAAATATGGAGAGCTGTATCAGCTTTCCGGTGAAAATGCAAAAAAACTGTTCTGGCTGAAGGAATGGGTCGACAAGTGGAACGAAACGATGGATGCAAGCGGCAAGTTTCTTTCAGAGGAGGATATCGTTCGTAAACGGCATCTCTTAGGTGCTGCGCCTTCGCAGTTGTCCTGCGGCATCCCGGAAAATAAAGCGATCACGGATGAGTTTGCCCGGACTGTCGAAACGGATATTCAGGGCGAACGTGTCAGCTTTGGCAAGGCTGTCTCGTATACCCTGAATTTGGAAGAGGTGCGGACCATCAGTTTGATCGGTTATCCTTCCGGCAATCCGAATCCTCGGCGTGTGGAAGAGCCTCTCCAGTGGATCTTGTGGAAGATGGGGCAGATTGAGCCGGAATTCCGCGCACAGCCGGAACCTTCTCAGCCTAGAACCGGCTTTGCAATGCTGTTTCATCGTGACAATGATCCGGCATGGACGACGGAGTGGAATCAGGCGACGGAGGAAGCTCGACAGGCATTCTATAGAGGAGAAGCTGACTATCAGCGATTCTACGATCAGTTCAGAAAAAAGCATAATATGTAACCAAAGATAAGTGATTTTAACACAAGGCAGGATCTGCCGCAGAACAGAGCGGTATATCACAAATGCGCAGTTTGGATATGCGCTATTTTTGGGGTTGGTAAAAGCTGAACTGCTATGAGGAGAAAGGAGGCTGTTTCGATGTCCGACTGTATGATTGAGCAGGTCTGCCGTTTCCGAACGAAGCGGGAAGGATATAGTATTTGTGCAAAATCGAAGGGCATTACAAAAGAAAATGAAGAGCATATTGAGGATGAGCTGAATGACAGCATGAATCCGTTGTTCCGGGGACATATAGGCAAAAGTGTGATGTCCTGTACAGCGGTGGAACAGGATGTGCTGTTGGCATTATCTACTCTTCAGACAGATGCATTTGGACGTCCTGCGATTTTCAGCAATGCATATATTTTGCCCAGAGCATTTTATGAAGATAACATGAGAAGAAACCCCGGGAACATTCTTTATGCACAGACGAGGCCCTCATTGACTCATCAACCTGGCAATCCTATGCTTCCGGAGGTAGAGTTTGACCTTGCAACGGATGTGCCGGTGCTGGATGATGTCAGAAAAAAATATGCGCTGTCCAATGAACGGTATGCTGAGCTATTGTGGGCGGGAAGTCTGGCATTGACGGACGAAAGCGTACTTTGTCTGAAAACGAAAAGCTCTCAGATAGATGAGATGGCGATAATTCGTGATATCTGTTACTGCATAGCAAGTGGACTTCCGGCCAGTCTGCGCAAAAATATAAGCTACTCCTCGGCTGGAGATACTCATAAAAAGATATGCCTCAGCAGTCCCCAGAGCGGTATGCTCAATGGTGACTGCATCGAATTTGATTTGGATGAAGAGACTGCAAACGACGAAATGAATGAGTTGGAGCGGTTGACTTATCAAGCACTGGCCAGCGCTGATACAGAGACAAGGGCGCACTTGTTGCAGGAGATGGAAGAGTGGACAACACGCTTTCTTGCAGAATCTGGCATTAATACGGAGTCGCTGCTTGTGGTGGCATACTGCTGTAGCCAGAAAGTGCCTTTGAATGCAGAGCAGCAGCGTAGATTGTTGTATCTGCTGCTGGCTTCGCTGGACGAGAAGAAGAACAGCGGTGCTATTGATATGGTTGCAGCTGAACTGCTGGAAAAGATGGATGAGTTTCCGGCAGAAAGCAGCAAGATGCTGCTGGAAAGAGTCGTGCAGACAGATAATGAGATCCTGCTGAAGGAGATCTGCCGGTTGATCGCAAATAGCACGCCGGAAGTACAGAGTGAAAACCTTGCAAAGGCGGTAGAAGGGGCTTTTGGAAGCAAGAGCGAACGGATTTTCGATGAACTGACAGACAGAATTCCGGTGGAGTCGGAAATTCATACGGCAGAAACAAAAAATAAGGAAATCGCATACATTTTGCTTCATCGAATGGCAGAAAAAAAGCATTATGCCTGTGCCTTGATGAAGCAGCAGTCAGCAGAAAACAGGATGATGTGGGTGAACCGCATTCTGTCCCAAAAGAGAAAAGCATATGAGCCGCTGGACTGGGAATTGTTGAGAGCAGCGGTAGAGAAAGCAGATGCTGATGATCATAAATTGCATCTGACGGAGGAAGCTCAGATCGTCTGGAAGAGGCTGATGACAGAAGGATCTGTTCCTGAAGACATTTTAGACCGTGTGAATTTTTGTGTGTTGCTGGCAAAATCAAAGGTTCCGGAGGAAGCGGAAAAAACCGTTCAGCAGCTATTAAACCCGGAAGATGGAAGCGCAGAGTATCAGAAGGCACTTTGTCAGACAATAGCCAAACATCGGGATGAATTGCCAACACTTTATGCAAAACTTGTGATCGATGCAGAAAAATGTACTTCTGCAGCCGAATGGATGCAGTATCTACAGACGATAGAAGACGAATGGCTTCTTCAGAATGGACAGGAAGATCTAAAGAAGAGGACACTTGGGTATTATAAGACCCTGAATTGCGAGAGGGCAGATGAATGCCTGAGTAGTCTTTACCATCAGGGAGCAGAGCTGCGAAAAACAAAACTTCCGTTAGAGCTTCAGGAAGATATCATGAAGGCAGAAGGAGAGTGGTCAATGCAGAGACTCTCCATCGAGCAGCTGATGCAGAATGTGCTGGAGACAGAAGGCACAAACCAAAAGGTGACTTGGTGGACTATACTCGATGTGCTGGGGCTGAAGTCGAACCCGAAGGCAAGATTTATAGATGCTTGTCATGCGCTGGCAGAAGAAAAAAATGACGAAAAACTAGACCAGCTGCTTTCAGAAAAAACAGGCGGAATAACGCGTACTGAAAAAGAAGAGTTCCGTATGCAGATTCTGAAACATCTGCCGAGGCTGTATGCCAAGAAAAAGGTTTTCACGTGGAAAATGTTGTTCTGGTATTGCTTCCTGCCAGAAGGCACAGCTCGCCCTCATGCTGCTTATGAATTCATGAGCAGCAAAGAATTGATGGCCGTTGCGGAGCAGGGAGGGTGTGACCCGGATAAAATTCTGAAAGAATGTCCGGAATGGGTCACGGCGGATATGCGGCAGAGCCTTGGAAAAGAACTGAAAAAGGATGCAGGATTGCGGCCTGAGAAAATGACGAAGCTTGTAGAGCAGGTGCTGTGCAGAAAAAAATGTGAGGAAAAGGATCAGCACAAAAAAAAGACGGCAGGTGAGGTTCCGCCGGTGATACCCGCACAGAATGGAAGCAAACATGCATCGGATGATGTAGGTGCATTGGAAAAACTTGAAGGATTATTGAAAAAAATCTTAAAAAAGTAAAGTGGTGGAGGATGCAGAAATGCAGGTTTTAGGAGAAAGAGGAACGATATATTCATTGGTCCAGTCCAATGTGGGGGCAGAATATGACGGAAAAAAATACCGGGTCAAAGGAAAAGATAACGTTATGGTCAAGATCTTTGTCCCGGCAATGCAGACGGATGCACAAAAAAATAAAGTGCTGATTGCAGCAAATGGCGGCGGCGGAATGCTGGGGCCGCGTCCGATCGAGCCGGTATATGAGCGGGGGCGCTTTGCTGGCTATGCATTTGAAGTTGAATCTCCTCAGCCCATTCCTAAACCTCCGCAGGGAGATCATTATCTGTTGTTTGCGGGATTCAGTGCGGGTTTGGGCATCATTTTCAGTCTGGTCTTGCATTTTGTTTTGATCGGCATACTCACCAGAGATGCCGCAGAGCTGAATAAAGAGATGCTGTGCGGCGGTGGAATCATGATCGCAGCAGGATGGATCCTGGGTGCTGTCGTTTTCTATAAGGGAATGAGCGTTGGCTGGGAAGAGTATGCCTGTATGCTGGCGGCAGCAGGCTGCTTTATTGCTGCATGCGCGATAGTCTACTTCGCAACGGGGGTCGTTGCAACTATCTTTGCTGGGGTGGTGGTAGGTGCCTCGCTTTTGATGCAGATACTTCCGGATGTGTTGGCATTTGCTATAGTTGGAGGTATTCTCTGGAAAGCGTTCCGGCACTGATACAAAGGAGAGGGCATTATGACGGAGATCAAGGCGTTTTTTGAGCAGATTGAAAAAATCCAAAATGATGTGCTGAGTTTGTCCGGCCAGACGCCCAGAGCAAAGGCGGGGACTTTAGGAAAAGAGCAGATTGAGGAACTGACCCGGATCGTTCGGGATAATTATGGGACGAGATTCCCTATGCCGATATTTCCGAATGAACCGTATCCGGAAGAGTTTTCTCAGCAGGCGATGTCTTATTTTGCAGACGAAAGAAATTATGCGGCTCTGCTGAAGCCTGCAAGTGCCTTTGGAATGCGCCGTGCAAAAGAAGAAGACTACACATGGTTTATGACGATGGCGGATGTGGCTGGCCGTTATTATAAGCTTCATCCGCAGGAACAGGAATCGGAAGAAAACCCGGCAGAGCATACGCTGCGAGAGGCTGTGGAACGCTTTGTGGCTTGCGGAGCACAGCAGATGTCCAATACCAGACAGGTAAATGGCTATGACCCCAAGGGAAGCCGGATGGAAGAGCTGTATTTGGGCGATATCCTGTACCCGATGGAAAGTAGCATGGACACACGACTGTGGCATGGTTTATGGGATGGACAGTGGCTCAGCATTCCATTCAGCTATAGTATCCAAAGGCCCTTTACACTGTTTGTGGATGCTCCCGACGCAAAGGACTTTACAACCAATCAGGAGAGCGTAGGCGTTTTTCTGCGCGGGTTGTTCTATCAGATGCTCCACGCGGCGCCGGCCTATACCTGCCAGTTCTATTTTATCGATCAGGGTAATGCGGCTGCATCACTGAAAGAACTCAGCAGTCTGAAAAGTGTGATCAACAATAGTGCGTATATCCTGGACGATGGGATCTGCAATCATCGATATCAGATGCTCAAGATCGCTACGACTTCGTCGGAGGCGTCTGACTTGTTCAAAGAGCTGGAAGAGCGGATGGGCAAAGTCAGCACTTTGATCGGCGGCGAGAAAAATCTGCTCACCTACAATGCGAAGCGCATGAGCGATGGCATGGTACAGGAAGGGCAGAAAATCGTACCGCAATGCATTGTGGTCGTGGACAATGTGCACGATTTGGACAATCACCAGATGCAGACGCTGAAACGTCTGATTTTGAACTCCCGGCGATGCGGCATCAGCGTGGTGCTGATATCGGGACGGACAAAAGATGAAGGACTGACGGAACCGGAACTCAGCCTTAAGAATGAGGTGTCGGATTGGCTGGAAGCCAGTGGCAGCGAAAGAGAAGGTTATGAGTGGTTCACGGATCTGAGCGCTGCCTCGCTTGGAGAAACCAGTGAAGAAGAGCTGCGCCGGATGCATTTCCGCTTCCGCCCCAATGGCAGAGCAACCGCTGACCAGTCCTATCTGAATGAAATCCGGGAGAGCCTCAAACTCAATCTTGACATGGAAACTGCGCTGGAGAAGCGTATCGATCTGGAGCAGGCTTGGAGCGCCAGCGATGGTGCGGCTGAGATCAAAGTGCCGATCGGTGTCAATGAGCAGGGCAAAGTGACTTACATCAACATTGGCGGTTCGGATGGTGCACATGCACTTCTGGCTGGCTCTACCGGTTGCGGTAAATCTACTTTGCTGCATGCTATCATCAACGGCGTGATAGTGAATTATAAGCCTACAGATGTACAGTTGTGGCTGGCTGATTATAAGCTGAACGAATTTCAACGCTATGCAGAAAATACACCCCCACACGTCAAATTCGTGGGCATTTCCCGAAGCATGGAATACTCTCTCAGCTTCATTGAGCGGATCCATGAGGAAATGGAACGGCGTCAGCAGGCGTTTGGAAAGATAACATCGCTGAAAGAGTACCGCAAAGAGCACGGGTCGGATAGTATGCCGCGTATCCTGATCGTGATTGATGAGTTCCATAAAATGTCGGATCATGTCCGCGATGACCCGGAGCACAAGCAGATGCTTACCAATATCCTGAAAGAGGCTCGTTCGGTAGGTATTTCGTTGCTGCTGTCAGATCAGACCTGCGGCATTGGCTTGAGAGGTCTGTCGGAAGAAGGCAAGGAACAGCTCACCCTGCGTATGTCCATGCGCAGCAGCATCGATGAGTACAACGCGGTTATGGGGATCACGAATGCCCGCGATGTGCGCGAACTCAAGATGCTGAGCAAATGGGAAGTGACGCTCAAGCGCAGCGAGATATTCAAGAACGAAGAAAACGAAGAAGAAACTCGCTATTATTTTGAGTGGAACAAGACTCTTTATGTCAGCGATGATTGCTGCAAGTGGATCGCAGAAAAAAGCATTCAGGACTATGGTGCCAATACTGATGTTCAGGTAGTGCGCAGCGGCGTGCGTATTTGGCCTGACTGGGAAAAGATCCGCTGCTGGGAGCACAAGAAGCCTCGTCGTGCAATGGAGATATTTGTAGGTGTACCGACTACACTGGAACCTTATCTGGCAGTCCCGCTTTTTACGAATTTTGAAGAGAATCTGATGTGCATCGGCAGCGATGATATCCGCCAGATCAGCATGATGGAACAGGTGATCCAAAGCGTTCTCAGCGCGGGAGAACCCTGTGAGATCGACATTATGGCAGATGAGTATGAGCCGATGTTCTATGATTGCGAAGAACTGCTGAAAGAAATGGAAATGCGGCATAGTGAAGTCCGTCTTTACAGCGGAGAAGAAGCTGTCTGCCGTAAAGTAGCTGAACTTGCTGCGTTGACCCATAAACGTCTGAGAGAAAAAGGCGAAAAGAAAAAGATATTTGTACTCTGGATCGGTCTGGCAGGCTTGGTCCAGAGTCTGGCAGAAGCGCCCGACGAGTATCCGGAAGCCATCCGGCAGGAAGTCGGAGGAATTAAATCCCGCAAAAAGTCGCTTGAAAAAGAGACAGATTATTTGATGCAGTCGCTGGAAGAAAAGATGGACGCGCTTTTTGGCAGTTCGGAGGATTCCTTTGATATGGGCTCGGATGAGGAAGAACAGGAAACAGACGACACAGAAGAGGAATTGCCGATTTACAATATTGCAAACGATGTCGAAAGCATTGTTCGCACCGGCCCCCGGCAATCCATCGTTACCGTGGTGTTCCACCCGTCTGTATCTGCGCTGAAGCGTTCCCGCTGCGTTTCTGTGGATGAATTCCGTCACCGGATTGCATTTGGAATCGGTTCGGATGATGCTTTGGCATATCTGAACAGCAGCCGTGCGATCAAGGACGCTGAGGGCAATCTGATCGATGATTCAATGGATGTTTATTATGATGGCCGTGGATATCATCAGTTTGCGCCTTTCTATGGCAGCCTGGAGGAAACTGAATGAAGCAGGAACAGGACCTTGAAAAGGCACTCCAAATCGAAAAGAAAATCGAAAGTTATGGGATCGACCTCGCAATGTGCGCGCAGAGCCTGAAGGCAGCAGTAGCAGAGGGCGAGAACGATTTGAAAGATGACGCTTCATTTGCATCGTTTCAGCGGCTGGACGCGGCAGTGGTGGAGCTGAAGAAAATCAGTGAGCAGCTCCAGATGGCAGCACAGAACGCGCAGTCTCAGACACTTGCCAAAAAGCGCAAGGAAGAAGAAAGAAAGCTTGAAGGTGAAGGAAAAACAAAAAGGTCTGAGAGAACTGAAGAAAACGAGTGGGATGGAGAAATCAAAAATTCCGGAGCTGTAGATAAGAAAAAACAGACGGATACAAAGGAGGAAAAACAGAATGGCGGGCAAGGTAAACCGTGACTATGAAAAAATCATAGGAGGATTGAAGAATCTGCATCAGGCAATAGAGGAAACGAAAAAAGAAGTCATGTCGTTGCAGAAGAGTGCAGAGGGAGCAGAGGCATACCTGAAAGATCCGGTGGGCCTGAAGCATACACAAAAACTGAAAGAACTGACGGCAGAAATGCTGAAGGCAGTAGGTACAGGAGATGAGCGTGTTCTGGAGCGGCTGAAACAGGCAGAGCTTGAGAAGGATCGCTATGAGCGGCTGATGGACGAAGGACGGTAAAGGAGACAAATATCATGGCAAATATTGATACTAATGCGGAAGAGGCGGCAAAGCTTGCTGAAGATGTCAAAAAGTCATCGAAGGGCATTTTGGCGGGAACGCAGAGCATAGCGGCTGCAAAGCAATCCATCAAAGACGGCTGGAGAGACGAAGGCATCGGAGATGTAGAGGGAATGGTAAATACCATTTTGAAGGAGCTGAATGCGGCAAGAGAGCCTATCGGTGATGTCTATAAGAAACTGGCACGGTATGAAGCATATCTGAGAAGCCTTTAATGTCGTTGTCAAGAGCTGGCCGCCTGATGACCGGATAAGTCTGGCTGGGTGTGAAAAAGGTGGGAGGTGATGGCATGGCAAAGATCTGCGGTTCGGTGGAAGGCGCCGAGCGATTCCGGATGAAAGTGGAAAAAGAAAATCGGAAAAGCATAGAAATATGGAAGAAGATCAACAGAGAACTGAAAAATCTACAGGAGTCAGGGGCGCAGGAAGCTTACGAGCAGCTGCAACAGATCTGCAACAGCTATGGAAAACAATTCCAGAAGGTGTTGGAGGAACTGGCGGGAGTTCTCAAGCAGATGCAGATGTATCGTGATTTTCTGGTGGCCATAAGCCGGAATGCATCACTGGGCGGTGCAATGCACGCGTCTCCCGCACGGCCAGCCGATATGGGACAAGTTCTGCTGAGCGGCAAGGCTCATGAGATACCGCGTCAACCACTGGCGCAGCAGGACCAGGTGAGCTTTCAGGGCGGTGCGTATGATACCGTGCAGACCACAGAGGAGCTGGTGTTATACCGCGTGTATGGTGGAGCGTCCTCCCGTATCGGAAGGTTTCTGACGACGAGGATGCCGACAGACCGTATGGTGGCCAAAATGGAACTTGCTCTGGACGCCAGTTGGAAAGGGGCCCGCACACAATACTGTGAAGTACATATACCGGCGGGGACTGTCCTGAACATTGGACGTGCAGGAGGGCAGGTCACGGCAAGCGGAAACCTGCTTCCGGGTGGTGCGGTGCAGGTACTGCTTTCAGCAGAGCAGTGCCAAGGCCATGCAGATTGGTACGGAGAAGGGCAGGAGCTGAGATTTGTACAGAACTTCCTGAACGGAACAAGTGCAGAAATGCAGCTGGAGCCACAGACAAAAAAGACACATCTCCCCGTAGAAGGAAAAAATGGCGACTGGATCGGGGAACGAGGCAAGTCGGACTGGGTGCCATCTGTGCCGGAACAACAAGAGGTCATGCAGAGATATGGAAAAAATTCGGTGCTATTCAAAGATGGCTATCCGGATTTTGAGCCATTTGCGGCCTTTGAAACACATCTGGAACCAGCAGAGTTTCAGGTGAGCGACAGAGTACAGTTCAAGGCGTGCTCTGAAGCAATGTCTGATTTCTGGGCATCAGTTGCAGAACGCTACTGCGGGGCCGAGTTTGATGATCCTCTGGATAATGCAGAATATCGAAGTCTCCTGAAAAAAACATTCTGCGGCAAGGATGACGAACTGGAAGAGATCCAAGAGGCACTGGAAAATGCAGAAACTCCGTACGGATACATATGGCATCATGACCTTCAGGCAGGAAGAATGCTCCTGATCCCGACCGTGGTTCATATGATCCCGCACGAAGGTGGACGCTCGATCTGGGGCGGAGGAAAAGAAAAAAGGTAGGCTGCATGAAACAATTATACAGGAATCGGGCGGTTGGCAACACGGCTGTTTTTACGGCTTTGAGGGAGCGTTTTGGCATCTCTTTATCAAAGCAGGAAATGGCGATGCTCTGCATTATCAGTAGAGGAGTCCCGGCCCGCAAGGAACTGCTGGTCCAAGGCAGGGAATTGCTGGTGACGCGATTCATATCGGCGGATCTTTCGGATACAGTCAATTTGTTGTCAATGGCTGAGATGTTCAACGAAGAGGATGATGCCGATTTTTGGCTGCCTTTTGCGGAGAATAGTTTGGGCGGGTACTACTGCCTGCGATTCGAGCAAAAAGAGGAAAGCGGCGTGTTCTGGAAAAACGAAGACGAAATGTATAAGGTGGCAGGAGATCTGAAAGCTTTTTTACAGCTGCTGGAGATAAACTGAAAAATTTGAAAATGTGACAGGCATAGTGCTGTCAGACGAAAAATCAGACTGAGGAGAACGACCGGTATGAAATGTCCCAGATGCGGAAAGGAACTTCCGGATTCAAACGTCGCAATCGTATGCGATGGCTGTGGTTATCAGCAAAATAAACTGACAAAAGAAGACAGAAGGCGGATACAGCAGGAAAAGCTGCAAAGGATCCGCGAGGAGAGAAAGCAGAAATCAGAGAGACCCAAAGCTCAAAAAACATCGGGGCGCAGACCCGGCGGAAAGTTGCTGTGGGGCGCTGCGATTTTTTTGATAGTTGCTTTTATACTTGGCAGTATGGTGCCAAGCAGTAAGAGCAAGACAAAACTGACCACAAAAGAGACTGCTTCCTCAAAGGCAAGCACATCGGTCGATACAAAATCGAACAGCGAGAGCGCAAGCAGCAAGAAAGAGTCGGAGTCGAGCGCAGCACGGTCCGAAAGCGCTGCGGAAAGTGCAAAGAAAGAAGAAAACGCAGCTTCCAGCACAGAGACGGCATCGTCTTCTCAGGCGGTATCGTCCTCGAAAAGTGCATCGACAAGTCAGCAGTCCTCTTCCAGCCAGCCCGCTGCGTCAAGTAACCCGGCGCCTGCATCATCGAGCCAGCCGACAGCGTCCACTCAGCCAAGTGCTGCTCCGGCGGCCCAGCCGACACCGGCATCGGCACAGCCTGAAAGTGTGGCTAAATCGGCATCCATCACGCAGGCGGATAAGAACATCATCCGCTTCAGAACTTCCGGCGGAAATTTCAATGTAAAGGTTGATTTCCAGTATCCGGATGGCTCTACAACAGCAAAATTCGATTTGGGAAATTGCAGCGATGGAAGCCATGACTTTTCGCCGGGACTTTCCATCATGGACCCCAAGGGCACTTACACGGTCCGACTCTATGATGATGCCGGGACCCTTTTGACGTCGGCAAATTTTGTCAACTGACAAGTTTGTAATAAACAAGAGATGTGAGGTAAGTAATATGAAATCATTGAAGAAAAATGCTCTGATGTTCCCCGCTGGTTATGGTAAGATCAGCAAAGAAGAAGCATACGGTATCGAAGGCGGCATCGGGCCGGCAACCTATACGGACGGCTCTTACGATACCCATCAGAATGCATCTGAGATCACCAAAAAGTGGGAAGGCTTTTTTGAAAGGATCTTTGACCTGGATTATGAGCAGCGCCAGACTGTGAACAAAGGCTTTGGCCTGATCGGTATTTTCCAGTCTATCCTTCAGGCATTCAACCCGACGGCCCTTGTGAAGGCCATCAATACTGCACCTGTGCTGACGGGTGTTTTTGACGCGCTGGGACAGATCGGTCTGGCACGGATGTGATGCCTGCTGACCGTGTGTAAAGGGTAAGCTGCTCTGTACCCGGTAACATGGTTGCAATCAAATAGAAAATCCCACTGTGAAACCTGCTACTGACAGATTCACAGTGGGATTTTGTTATTACAAGACAACTGTTTTGCGAGAAGCTCGATACTCAGTCGGCAATAAGGAGGGAGTGGCCCTGTGCCTGATAGTCGGACAGATCAATGTCAAGATAGTATGTTTCACCTAAAGTCGTTGTATAAGCAATACCCGGGGCGAGGCAGTCACCATAATTATTAAGGTAGGAAGCGTGGTTATTAAAAATTTTAAGGGCAAGGGCGATATCATCCGGAGAAGAAGAAAAATCAAAAGGGGAAAAAGTGGAAGGAAAAGAAGGGTTATAGTCGAAAACATGATTGTTTCCGTCCGAAGCAGAGTACAAAATTGAAATTTCAACAGGGGTAAACTTGGAACGCTTTTGCGCATAATCCTCAAGGGCTTTGTCAACATCTGCTTCGCTGATGCAGTCGGACGAGGAAGAAACAATAATTCGCTTGACCTGAAGATTGCTCAAGCCATACTCGGCGTGTAAACGCTCCAAGAAGGAAAGTCCCTGCTCAATATTACGGTAGTAGGCTCGCTTGCGGATAAGAGGAAAGAGAGCAGACGAAGAATCACCGGATTGCTGGAGAGGAATGGAAAGAGAATGACCGGCACCCTGATAATCAGACAAATCGATATCAAAGTAATAATCATCAATATAGTAAGCAGCGCCGGGTGCAATAAGATGGCCTTGTTCTGAGTCAAGAGCTTTAAGAGCAATGTAATAAACGGATTGAGTAGAACCGCTCTCAGATTGTTCAGGAGAAGTTAATGGAACAAGACTAAAGAGCGAGCTATAGGAAAGGGTGTGTTCGAAAAGATAGTTTTGTTGAATACCATTTTCAGAGGCCGCAAGCTGAACATAGACTCTGATGGGAAGAACATGGGAGGGTGAAAGAATCTCTAGAAGGGAATCATCCTTTTGAGACTGCAAGACAGTAAACTCCTTGACATCGGTTTCAGTGGTAAGATCCTTTGGAGATCTTACCACGATTTTTTGAATCTGTACATTTTCCAATGTGCCAAGATTTCTGGATAAAAGGGAAAGCGAGCTTTCAATGCCGGCATAGTATGCACGCTTCCGGACAAGAGCCTCATCATCGGAGAGCGCAGAGGCAGACAGGATAAAGGGCAATAAGACGATTGCAGTGATAAAAATGGATAAAATCCGTTTCTTCATGCAAGACCCTCCTCAAAAGTAAAATATCTGGCGGACAGCGGAAATCTGTTGACACAAAACTATCATTTTTTTACGGTAATGTCAAGGAATATCCGGCAGAAATTGATTACAAAGGAGAAACTGTCTTGAAATAGGAAGCATTTGTTGATTAGATAATAATTTGTTGATGCTTTGTTTAAAAACCGTGTTATGTTGCGTATGAGATTTTGCACTGTAAAACTCCAGATGATATGGTATTTGTGTTAGGATACGGTTGAGAATGTGTTCCTGATAGGTATGAGCGGCAACGATAAAAGCGTGTTTGCCCTTCAGAAAGCAGGAGACCAATGCATAATCGATTGTGTTTGATTCCTCCGCTATGATTTCACTGAGTCTGAAGAATTGCCGCATCTGGTAGGTATGGCATTACTTTTATGGGTGCTTCTGCTAGACTGCTCATATGGCTTCTTTGTGAGTATGAACTCCTCATCCACGGTAGCGAATCCTGAACTTCCTGCACGGTGTAGATGATGAATACCCGTCCCTGCTTATCCAGCCAGTTGTTTTTGGCAGACAGGCTCATGCGGTCGAGCAGAATTCCGTAGAGAGTTTTGGCATCGGTGGAGAGCTGCTGAAATCGGCTGTCTCGGAACAAGGCTTTTGGAATGCGGTAAAACGAAAACAACTCCCCGGACTGTCCATAGAAGTAATCTGAGGTGCACTCCGTGAAGTAGACAGAAAAATAATATAAGATTTCATTCGCCGTTTCACCAAAGGAACGGCGAATTTTTTGTGCAATCAGCCAGTTATGCAGCCCGATTCATGGCATGGACATGAGCCTGCATCGGAGTCTGAATAAACAGGCGGTGCTGGTAACGGCGATTATTGTAGTAGTCGATATAGTCCTCAATGGTAGAAACCAGCTGTTCCCGGTTGGTAAAAGTATGTCCGTAATAGCATTCGCGCTTCAGAATTCCCCAGAACCCTTCCATCGGGCCATTGTCAATGCAGCGGCCAACATGGGACATGCTTTGTGTCATTCCGGCATCCAGCAGCTTTTTGCGGAAGGTTCTGCTGGTGTACTGGAATCCCCGGTCGCTGTGGAATAAGGGACGAGCGTTGGGATTTTCCAGAATAGCCTTATCCAGCGTATCAAAAACGAGTTTGTTGTCGTTTCGGTCACGAATAACGTAGCTGACGATTCTCCGGTCACACAAATCAAGGATCGCACTCAGATAGAGCTTGTGGATAATTGGACCTTCACACCACTTGAACTCTATTACATCGGTCAGCCACTTTTCGTTGGGATGCCCCGCCCAGAACTCTCTGTGCAGAAGATTCTGTGCTGTTACCTGCGGGTCCGAGGCATTTCTGGTACAGCCCTGCTTTCTGAATTTTACGGTAGACTGGATATGAAGCATCTGGCAGAGATTCAGGACACGTTTGTTGCTGGTTCGGATATCGTAGTCCTTTTCCGGATCATCACGGATGCGGCGATGTCCTTTGTCTGGATGTTCCTTATAAATCTCTTAAATTGCTGTTGAAATCTTCTCGTTTGCAAGTTCATGGTTGCTTTTTGGATGGTTCAGCCACTTGTAATAAGAAGAACGAGCAATATGTACCAGCGGGCAGAGGTCTTGGACGACATAGCCTTTTTCCTCATGCAGTTCCTTTACTGTCTGGTAACGAAGCAGCAGTCTGGTCAGACTCAGCGATTCCCCCTCTCCAGCTCCTGCAATTTTTTTAGTACGTCATTCTCCATCTGTGCCAGATAAAGCTGCCGTTTCAAAGTTGTTACTTCCTGTTTCAACCGTTCTTCTTCCGTCTGCGGCTTGTAATCTTTCTTGTGTCGTCCACGCCAATCTTTCAGCCCATCTTCTCCATTCTTCTTGTACTTCTGCACCCATGTGTAAATCTACTGATAACTCATAACGGAAAACTGGTAGCATCGGGAAGCTTCGATGTTGAAACGGGAGAGATGGGACGCAACATTTATATCTATACTCCCATCTGATACTCTTTTTTCTTCAAAGCTTCTGCAAGCAGTGCATTCGTGCGCACAAATGCAAATTTTGCGTTGCAAAATGCTTGTTGGGAAATCCCAAACCCTTTCTGATCTGCACCGTTCCGGTGCAGGCTGCGCGTTCTTTCCGAACGCTATTGAATGTGTCAATGCACACTCTCTCCGAAAATCCGGAGCGCTTTTTGGTGCAAGCGTCAATGGCATAATTCCTAAGTTCATGATAGAATAGGTGCGTTGTGTGCCTGACACATGAAAACGGAAAGGACGATGCAGAAATGGAGCAGCTTTATCTGATGCCCGGTGAGGAACGCTACACAAAGTTTCGGGATGAGAACGGTGTGCCCAAAATCCGTTACACCTACTGCTCCCTGCACGGCAAGCTGTTCAACTGCACCTGCCGAACGAAAGATGAAGCTCAGCAATTGTGTGAAGATTGGCTCGTAACGCAGGATCGCTGCTACATAAACTAAAAAAGTCGCCGAGGATTCCGCCCCATGAAAGGGTTAGAATCCTCGGCGACTTTCGTTTATCGGGTCTGCTGCTTTTCCTGTGTGTCTTTTTCTTCTGCGAAGAACAATTCAATATTTTTCTGTGCCTTTACCAACTCCTGCATTTCTTCTCGTGCCTTGCGATAGTCCGGGTAGGCTGCTTTCTTTTGGGTCAGAAGATCGGAATACTCTGCATTCAGTGCTTTGACCTTCGGCAGCTTTTTTAAGCCTGTTTCATCGAAAGCAGCCTTGGCTGCTTTGTGCAGTGTGATTTCTTCCCGGTGAGTATCCAGAAACTTTTTGCTATATCCCGCTTTCCGGTAGGCATCGTAGACTGGGTGGGTCTTGGCGTAATTGACGATGTGCGTTTTCAGCACAGCAATTTCCGCCATCCGTGTTTCGGCGGCTTTGATGGAATCTCCCAGCTGGTGATATTTTTCTGTTGCCGCCGCTGTGCGTTCATTCAGTTCATCTGCGCTGCCAATTTTGTGCTCCTGCAAGAAAATCAGCGTCTTGGACATTTCTTTCAAATTGTATTTTTTCGCCCATCGTGCATAGCCTTCGCTTTTTCCCTCGGCCAGCTTTGCCTGAATGTCAACCAGAAATTGGAACGGCGGCTCTTGGAGCGGCTGTATTTGACGTGGATGGTGTTCAGTTTTTCCCGCAATCACCGCTTGCAGTTCATCCTCGCTGTACCCAGCCCCCAGTGTTTTGAAGCGTATGAACCGTTTTTGCCGTGCGCCCTTGACGGAGGTGTATTTTCCACGCTTGACCTCATAACCTTGCTGTTCCAGTTTTTGCAGAAAATCTTCGTAATCCTTGGGCTTTTCTGCAAGGATGCTGTCGATGATGCCACACAGCCTATCACGATTGCTTTCTTTGGGTGGATAGAGGGTACGTTTCTGCCGTTTTCGGTAGGGCTTTATTTCAATGACAGAGAGCTGATGCTCCAGACAGATCAAGTCGCTCAACCGCTGCACTGCCAACGCCGAAAAGAAAAAGTCCCGGAACTTTCTGGTGCCATCCAATGCTGTGGAGTTGAAGATCACATGGTTGTGGATGTGCTGCCGGTCCGTGTGCGTTGCCACCACAAAGGCGTGTTTGCCCTTGGTAAAGCGCATGGCCAGTTCGTAGCCCACCTTGTTGGCTTCCTCGGCGGTGATCTCACCGGGCTTGAAAGACTGTCGAATTTGATAGGCGATGATGTCGCTTTTCTGTCTGCGCCCGGTAGCAAGTTCATACTGCCGCTTGGAAAGCATAAATTCTTCATCGACTGTCAGAGGGCTACACTCGTAGCAGCTTACCAGTTCACCTTGTTCGGTCTTATCTGGATTCTGCACATAGTCTGTGCGGCTTTTCAGACAAGCCGCAACCGACTTGCCCTTGTTTTTGTGCAACGCGATCAGCCGTGTCGCGGCCATCCTGAATCACCCCCATAAAAGAAAAATGCCGCCCGAAGGCGGCAAAGGATTAAAACTATTTCTTACAGTTCTGCAAGCCATTCACTAAAACGCCCGATACCCTCGGTGATGGCAGTTGCACCGAAAAAGAGGATGAAGCAGATGAACTCGGCCACCAGCAGGATAAGAAACTGATCCCAAGTTTGACGGCAGGCGGTGTAGATGCCGCAGCCGAAGATGTAGAGCATCAGCGGAGCGACCACATAACTGGACAAAGTGAGCAGCCACTTTGCCATCAGAGCCAAAAACGCCACAAAGAGAGAAATCGGGAAAAGAACAACTTTCTTCAGCATAGACATCATATCAAGCACTTCCTTCCTGTTCGCCCTTATTATAAAGGTATCGACTACTGCGTTGCAAGGATGTCAAGCGTTATATGTACACCCGCAGTCCTCCAACTGCGGGAATTTTTATAGCTCTGCCAGCTTGGAAAGAATCTGCTTGCCGATATCAATCAGTTCGTCCAGCCGGGTGCGCAGATCAGCAAGGTCGGCAGAGTAGATCTTGCCGTTTTCGTTAGCGCGTTTGGCGACCTGATTCAGATTGTTACTGCAATTCTGAAGCAGATAAGCCATTCGGCGCAGCTGTGGAAGGTCGAGGTTCAGGCAGTAGCCATCCAGTGCCATTTTGCGGATATAGGCACTCAGACTGTGGATGCCCATTCCATACATCTTATCTAAAATGCGGTTTCGTTCTTCATCGGTCACACGAATAAATAGACGGTGTTCCCGCTTTTTCACATTATCGCCCCTCCTTATCCAGATAACTCTTGAACGGCTTGACTGGTTCCGGTTGGTTGACCTTTTCCTCCAGCGCAGCCAGCACGGACGGACGAGTTGTGAGAGTTTCTTCTGTTTTTTCGGGAGAATCCTGTGCCGAACTGCGATCAATGTTCAGCAAGGCGTTCAATTCAGAAAGTCGGGCAGACTTTTCGGCCAGTTCTTCCTCCTGTGCAAAGGGCTTTGCCACTTCAACCTCTGCAGCCTGTTTCTGCTGCTCCAGATTTTGCAGAGCATTTTCAGCGTCTGCAATACGGTCCGTAAAGTTGTCGATGGCATTGTCCAGACGAGTGATATTGCCGCGCGCATCATCGCCCAGCGATACCGGATAGCTCAACTCTGCCCGGAGAACGGCTTGATGCTCATTTTTGAAGCTGTCGAACCGGATGTTCAGTTCAAAGCCACGGTAGGTGCCCAGCAGCATCATATCGGCATTGGGCATCTCCTGCCGAGCCAGCAGCAGCCGTTCGCCCGCAGCCTTTTTGTCATCGTACACCATGCCCTTGATGGTCATACCGCAGAAGTTTTCTTTGTCTTGCGGGTGTGCTGCTGCAATCTGTGAATCCTGCTGCAAAGCAGCAATGCGGGTTTTCTGTTTCTGGATTTCTTCTGGGAATGTTTTGAGCAGCTTATCTTCCAGACGATATTTCTGATTCTGGAAGTCTCCGCGCAGCACCTTCAATTTTGCTACCTGCACGTCCAAGTCCATCTTTTCCCGGATGCGAGGGTCGCCTGCACACAGAGCCTTGATTTCTGCGTAAGATAAAGCCTGTTCGTCAATATCATCGCAAGATCGCATAGGCGATTTGCTCGTCATGATCTGCGAGATAAACTTCTGTTTATTCTCAAGGGTCTGATAGAGGTAGGCGTCAAATGTCGATTCCGTGACGTAATTATAGACGTAGACTTGTTTGTTTTGGTTGCCTTGGCGGATGATTCTGCCGTTACGCTGGGTCATATCAGACGGACGCCAGCCTACATCCAGATGATGCACCGCCACAAGCCGGGATTGCACGTTGGTGCCCGCTCCCATTTTTGCGGTGCTGCCCAGCAGAACGCGCACATCACCGGAGCGCACTTTCGAGAACAGTGCAGCCTTTTTCGCTTCGGTGTCGGCGTTGTGGATGAACTCGATCTCGTTTTCCGGCACACCGGCGTTGAGCAGCTTGGTGCGAATATCATCATAGACGTTGAACGAACCGTCCCCCTTGGGAGTAGACATATCGCAGAAAATTAACTGGGTCAGCTTCTGCTCCTTGGTGTCGTTCCAGATGCGCAGGACATTGTTGACGCAGGCATTTAACTTGCTGTTGGGGTCATCGGGCAGAGCGGAATTCATCAACCGCTGGTCAAGACCGATTTTGCGGCCATCCGACGTGATTTTCAACATATTATCTACAGAGGGGTCAACAGAACCGCTGTGGACTTCGGCTGCACGTTCGCTCAACGCCTGCACCATATCCTGTTGGATTTCCGAAGGTTTGACCACCACCGTCTCAAATTTTGCATCAGGCACCGGGAGATGAAGCTGATCGCTGGTCTTGATATCCGCCGCTTCTTTGAACATCGCCATCAGTTCAGGTAAGTTGAAGAACTTCGCAAAACGAGTGCGTGCACGGTATCCGGTGCCTTCGGGCGCAAGTTCGATGGCGGTAGTAGTTTCGCCAAAAGTCGATGCCCACGCATCAAAATGGGTAAACCCTTTCTGCTGCAAGGTGTTGTACTGAAGGTAGCGCATGAGGGTGTACATCTCGGTCATACTGTTGCTCAGGGGTGTACCCGTTGCAAAAATCACGCCACGGCCACCGGTGATTTCATCCAGATAGCGACACTTGCCGAACATATCGCTGGATTTTTGTGCCTCGCTCGTACTCAAACCTGCGACATTACGCATTTTCGTGTACAAGTAGAGGTTCTTAAATGCTTGGCTCTCATCCACAAACAACCTGTCTACGCCCAATTGTTCAAACGTAACCACATCATCTTTACGGTCTGCGCCTTGCAGCTTTTCCAGTTTCTGTTTCAGAGACTTGCGCAGCTTTTCCAGCTGCTTTACTGTGAAATGCTCGCCAACCTGTGCTTTCGCTTCTTCGATGGCCTCCTCGATTTCATCCATCTGTTCCTGAATCAGACGCTCCTGTCGTTCTGCGGACAAGGGTATCTTTTCAAACTGACTGTGTCCGATGATAACCGCATCATAATCACCGGTCGCAATTCTCGCACAGAATTTTTTTCGATTACCGGGCTCAAAATCTTTTTTGCTGGTGACCAGCAGCTTTGCATTGGGGTACAGGCGTAAAAATTCGCCAGCCCATTGTTCCGTCAAATGGTTTGGCACGACAAAAAGACTTTTCTGACACAAGCCCAGACGTTTCAGTTCCATAGCGGAAGCCGCCATCTCAAAACTCTTGCCGGCACCGACTTCGTGCGCCAAAAGGGTGTTGTACCCATACAGCACATGAGCAACCGCATTGCGCTGATGCTCTCGCAAATTGATCTCCGGGTTCATGCCCACAAAATGAATGTGGGAACCATCGTATTCACGGGGGCGGGTGCTGTTAAAAAGCTCGTTGTACTTCTTCACCAATAAGGCACGCCGCTGCGGGTCTTTCCAGACCCAGCCAGCAAATGCGTCCTTGATGGCCTGCTGTTTCTGCTGGGCGAGGGTGGTTTCGTTTTGATTCAGCACACGCTTTTCTTTCCCATTCTCCTCGATGGTATCATAAACGCGGCTGTCACGCAAATTCAAGGTATCCTCCAAAATCTTGTAAGCGTTGGCTCGGCGGGTACCGTAGGTTTCAGTGGCCATAATGTCACCAAAGCCAGTAGCAGATTTATTGCTGATCCGCCATTCGGATCGGTGACCACATAGGAACTGTGACATTGTAAAAGGTTGGGCTTGAGCCAAAACCGGGTCTTACCGCTGCCGGAGCCGCCGACCACCAGCACGTTTTTGTTCCGAGCATTCTTGGGGTCCGGTGGGCGGTTGCTCATCATCAGCCGTTCCGTTTTGGTTAGGATGATATTGTCCTCAAATTTCGGAGCCATAAACGGCTCAATGTCCTTCGGAGTTCCCCACCGGGCAGAGCCGTACTCCATGCCATGCCGGTACTTTTTGGCGTTTTTACCTTTCAGGTACACCGCCAGCCGCATTCCAGCACCGCAGCACAGACCAATGAACAAGTCAAATGGGTGCAGGCTGGGCAACGGATTTGAAAATGCAGCCGGGAGCGTATCCATCAGCGATACGATTTTGTCGCCCAGTTCCTTGCCCACAGCCAGCCGCCATGCCTCGCCCAGATTGGTAGCTACAAGCCCAATCACCACATAGGGCAGATAGAGCGCCAGCAGCTTGGAAAGCTTCTTTTTGCTCATAGGCCACGCTCCTCCTGCTTGTGCCGCACTTTGTCCGGCAGATTTGCGATAGTCTGTGCCAGATCGTGCAGCTTTGCCAGCACGGAAGGACGCTTGGTTTTATCCAGCACCGATGCCGAATATTCCTTGAACGCTGCGCTCAAAGCGTCCGTGTCCTGTGCCTTGAAGTAGACCATATACCGGGGCGGCTTGCAGGACAGGTCTTTCTGGATGGAGTAGTCGATGTGATATCGCTTGGCATAACGGTCAAAGTCCTTGATGCCAGTTTTCTGGATCTCCACATTGGTCACGCCACGGTTCTGTCGCACCAGCCGCTTCATGGACTGCCTGCCCTGCGAAGCGTGCTTATCGTACTGCCGCAGCAGAAACTGCATCCCACGCAGCAGGGTGCGGGCAGACAGTTTTGTGGTCGAGATGGCAAGGTTGACCGTCTTATGCTCGATTTCTTCCTGCATCGTTACCACCTCCCTGAGAGAAACTCAGCTTAACGGTCATGTGCCACCGGGGGCTTGCTCACAGCCTTTTCCGCGTCATTCTGAACTGATTCGTCCGGAACCGGAATGACCATCAGGCGACGCCCCAGAGGGAGAAAGGCTTCGGGTTGATGGAATTCTTCTTCATACTTCTGCGTCAGCTCCGGAGAGAGCGACACAAAATCTTCCTCTCCCAGCCCCACCACCAGAAAGGTTCCGGCAATGACATCATACATCAGCCCGTCCTCGTCCCACAGGGCACGGTTCAGCGGCAGCCCCATGAGCTTGCCATCATCGTTGTAGACGATGGCGACCGGATCTTCAAAAGGGTAGCTTGCGCCGATGGAGCCGCCCACCGCCTGCTGCAAGGCTTTCAGGTCGTTATCGATCTCGACCTGCTGCGGATACTGTCCCGGTGCAATTTTCAGCACCGACAGAGTGTTCTCGTTCTGTTCCATTATCTTCCTCCTCAAATTTGATAGTGATTTCCTGCCCAGCACGGGCGGCGTTCAACAGAGCTGCCACAAAGAAGCCAAAAAAGGCACCAGCTTCAAAAATGATAAACGAATAAATATAATTCATAGCGAACCCCCTGCATTGACTGAACTGTGAGAAGAATCCTCTCAGGGAGGACGGGGAGCGCAAGACGCGGTGACGGTATGCTTAGTGGAAACATTGGCATGAGTATGCGGTGCGGCATCGGTAGAAAAATAGTCGTACAGAGCATCCCGCAGAGAATGGAAGCAACGAGCATGGTAGTCGTGCAGACGGAGAACCAGAATCTTCAAAACATCAACGGCGGAACAGTAAAAGTCCTCCGTGACTTCTGCGAAACTCGCATAGCAGGTCATTTCAGTATCCATACTGCACCTCTCAGTCAATGCAGATGCAGACCATCTTCTCGCGGCCAGCCATCAGAGGAACACTGTTCTCGCCCAGATAACACTGGATCAGGTACAGGTCGGCGGTGGTAAGTGCAACAAAATTGCCATCGGTGTCGTAGCGTACAAAGACAACGGCACCGGACAGATACCGCTTGCCAGCCAGTGTGATGACCTGACGAGGGTCGTAACAGAGAGCCAGCGGCACATCGTCGCTGATGCTGTAGCAGGAATCTGCTTCATCGAAGCAAGGCAGGTAACTGCGAACGTTCGCCAGCGGAGTGATGGTCAGTTCGATCTCCGGGGCAATCACAGCGGCGTAAACTTCATCATCGCCGAGCTGCCGCTCCAACACATCGCTCATCTTGTTAAAGAAGTCGGTCACGGCAGTGTCCATGTGGTTGATTTTCTGATTCATGGCTTCGATGGTCTTTGCGGTCTTGAGATCAATGGTAGTGTTCATAGTGTTTTTCTCCTAATTTTTGCAAAAAAGAAAGACCCGGTCGGGTCTTACGTTCAAAAGGTGTATCAGCGTTCATTCTGCCGCTGCTGTTTACGCTGCCACTGATCCAGCAGCTTGATGATGGTGTCCTCCATCTGTTTCGGGGTGTAGCTGCGCGGGAAATATTTCCGCAGGGTGTCGTTTTTGATGACCACCTTGTCCAGTTCGTCCTTTTTCTCTTCTCCCATGACCGCAAAGGCAACGTCATACGAGAAGTGCCCTTCCTGCGCCAGCTTTTTAAGCCGCTGCGCTTGGGAAAGGGACGGTGCATTCTGGGTGTCGTTCATCGCTTCTAAAAAATCCCGCTGTTGGCTTTCGTCCAGATAGGACAATTCCACAGCGGGATTAAAGGCAATTTTCTTTTCGTCTACCATGTCCAGCAGTTCAGGGATGAGGTTGGTCAGGCGGATAAAACGCTGGACTTGCTTATAACTTTCACCTGTTCCCTCAGCAACAACCTCTGTACTGCGTTTCCCAAAATAATCTGGGACAACTTGTCCCACATTTTTGGGTCGTCCAACAGTTCGCTCGATTGCTTCCAGCTTCATTTTGTAGGCGAACGCCCTTTCACTGGGCAGAATGTTCTCACGTTGGAGATTGCTGTCTACCATGAGCAAAACTGCGGCATCATCGTCCATGTTGCGGACAATGACCGGCAGGGTGTCCAGTCCGGCAAGCTGTGCAGCGTGCTGACGGCGGTGCCCGGAGATGATCTCATAGCCACCCTCCGGGCGTGGGCGGGCGATCAGCGGAGACAACACGCCGTACTGCTCTACGCTTTCTACGGTGCGCTGCATGGACTCGTCATCCAAGACCTTAAAGGGATGGTCTTTGAAGGGGAACAGCTCCCCGATGGGAATCTGCTGCACCTGTTCCCGCTGCTGCTCCTGCCGGGATTCCTCGGTGGAGAAAATGTCATCTGCCACTTTCAGCGACACGTTTAAGCTGTTTTTCGGCATTCGCCATCACCTCCTTCGTCAGAGAGCGGTAGGCTTCGGCCACCTTGCCTTTGGGGTCATGCTGGAAAATGCTTTTGCCCACGGCACTGATCTCCGCAGCGCGGACAGACCGGGGAATGGTCTGGTCAAACACCTTGATCTTGCTGCCGTAGGCACCCCGAATCAAATTGTCGATCTGCTGTCCGTAGTTGGTGCGGCTGTCGGTCATAGTCAGCAGGATACCCTCAATTTTCAATTTCGGGTTGATCTGCCGCCGGACCTTCTGCACCGTCTGCAAAAGCTGTTCCAGACCTTTCGCAGACAGGTACTGCGCCTGCACGGGAATCAGGGTGGTGTCTGCCGCTGCCAAGGCATTGACGGTCAGCATCCCAAGGGAAGGAGTGCAGTCCAGCAGAATAAAATCGTACTCCCGTTTGGCACTGTCCAGCACCTGTTTCAACATCTTTTCCCGGTTCATGCAGTTGACGAGAGACACTTCCAGCCCTGCCAGTTCGATGTTAGCAGGGATCAGGTCAACGCCCTCTGCATGGTGCAGGATGCCTTCACCGGGCGGAATACTCTGATCGTCCATGGCTTTTGCCATCAGGGTGGAAAGGGTGGTGGGCAGTTCATCGGGCTGCTGCCAGCCCATGCTGATGGTCAAGCTGCCCTGCGGGTCAGCGTCCACCAGTAGGACTTTTTTGCCCTCCATCGCCAGCCCGATGCCCAGATTTTCACAGGTGGTGGTCTTGCCGGTGCCGCCTTTCTGGTTGACGATGGCTATTGTGGTTGCTTTCTTTGAAATTTTCATCACCTCCGCATCGCTAAGTCGTGGTTGGTTTGGTTCTGGTAGGAAAGCTGCATCGTGGTGGGTGCGTTGTACAGAGAAGCGAGCAGGTATTGTTTCATGTTTCGGATCGGGCTGCTGTTCTCTGCAAGGCACTTCAGCACAAAGTGGATATGGTCAGCGTTCAGCTTCATAAAGCGACTGCGTACCACCTCGGCGGGCTTATCGTCCCCGGCAATGCGCAGCGTCTTGCGGTTGGTGGCACAGGTGTCCACCAGCAAATCTACGATCTGATAGATGGTATCCTCATCGTCCGGGCAGAGCCGGAGCAGAAGGTCTACCTCCAAAGACTGCAAAAAATATTCTTCCAGTTGGGCACGTTTGCTCATCCAGTCGTTTTCATCGGAATAGATAGGATCAGTATCGCTTACCTCTGTATTATTTCTCTCAGTCTTATTACATCGTAGTTTGGCCGGGTCTTGAAGCGTATTCTGGACGACTCCAGAATCGTCATTATCACGATTCAGAAAGCGTAGTTTTGACGATTCTGACGAAAAATTCTTCACATAGATGAGATCGGGCTTGCCCAGCCCCCTCCGTTTGCGTTCAATCAGGCCGTACTCTTCCAGTTCTCGCAGCAGCTTGGTGGCCTTTTTATCGGCACAGCCCAGTGAATCCTGCACCTCCTGCACAGTATAGATGATGAACACCCGCCCAGCTTTGTCCAACCAACCATTCCGGGCTGAAAGGCTCATGCGGTCCAGCAGGATACCGTACAGGGTTTTGGCATCTGTGGAAAGCGGTTGGAAGCGGCTATCCTGAAACAACAGCTTGGGAATCCGGTAGAAGGAGAACAGCTCGCTGGACTGCCCATAGAAGTAATCAAGGTCTGCGGTTCTTGTCGGCTTTTTTTCGGGCATAGAGAATATCCCATTTTTCAGGTGTGGAACGGAATACATTGACCTGCTTCTTATAAGGGCAGTGGGCATACAGGCAGGTGCGGAACTTGAAATCAGGCCGATAGTACGGACACAGCTTGCAACTGTCCGGGGCACGGTCGGAACCTTCGCCAGCGGCGATCACATGGTGCATGGAGTGCTGAACATGGCGCAGAGCTTCGTTTCGCTTGTGGCTCACTTGGCATCACCTCGTTTCTCCAGCGGTGCCATCAGGTCTTTGTAGCAGGGAACCAGCACACAGGGCTTTGCCCGCTTGTAGGGGCACCCTTCGCACTTGCTGGGGCCTTTGGGCGGCTCGATCAGATAGTAGCAGTTCTCTTTGCCGAGAACGCAGCCCTTCTTTCGGTTCTTCCAGAAGAAGCAGTGCCGGCAATCTGCCGGGCGGGAAGCATGGTAGCGGATACCGTCCATCGTGACGGTCAGAACTTTTTTCATTGGTAAACCCTCCTTTGATGGATTCGGGAAGTTCAGCCCGAAAACAAAAAAGCGCGTTCCTCTTTCTGTTCCGAGAGAACAGCGAGTGAACGCGCTATGTATGGAGAAAAGTGTTTTGCACGGTTTTGGGCGGGAATGTGGAAAATAGATTTACACAGTTTATCTTGTATTTACATGGATTTACAGGAAAGCGGCTACCAATTTTAGCAGAGAGCCGGAAAACAGAGTTCAAAAGGTGCTTTATGGGGCTTCATTAGCTGGGAACCTGATTTTATTAGCTGGAACCGAAAATTCTGCTAATGGCATTAGCTGGCTAATTTTGGTGATAGGTTCAAAATGAAAAATGCGAAGATCGTCTTTCACATGGAAAAATGACCTTCGCATTTTCATAAAGGGATACCCCAGACAGGATTCGAACCTGCGGTCTCCTCCTTAGGAGGGAGGCGCTTTATCCAGCTAAGCTACTGAGGCATATTATGTATTATCGTTGATTTTTTGAAATTCAACGCGCTTGGAAACAAATGTGTGGAATGCTTTTCACACCGAAGTGACCGACTGCTTTGCAACCGGGACGATGGTGAAGTTGTTGCATCAAAATTTGTTTGGAAAATCTCGATCCCCACTCTTGCTTTTGATTAGAGCAATCACTTCTTCACCCAAGGTATCAGGTCAACCGAATTCTTAGGAGGCGAACGCTCTATCCAGCTGAGCTATGAAGACGGATACCATATTATAATACCGCAACTTCCCCACAAAATCAAGTTGAATCGGAAAGAAAAAAGGTGTATCCTATAGGAGAGGTGCTCATGCGCGGCATGGGTGCAGAATGAAGTGCGGGTGCAGCACAGGCGGCCCGGCACAAAAAGGAGCCAACTTATGGGGATGAAACGGAAAAAGAGAGCATCGCGTCGGCGCGGCTGGCTGCTGGGCAGCAGTGCAACGCAGGTCATCTGCATCAGCTTTGTGCTGCTGATCGCGCTGGGAACGCTGCTGCTGACACTGCCCATTTCCAGCCGCAGCGGTCGGCTGGGCGTGGTGGATGCCATGTTCACTGCCACCAGTGCCACCTGTGTGACAGGTCTGGTCGTGCGGGATACCTGGACGCAGTTCACGCCCTTTGGGCAGGCGGTGGTTTTGCTGCTGATCCAGGTGGGCGGTCTGGGCCTGGTGACCCTGACCAGCTTTTTTGCGCTGGCGGCCAAACGCCGGATGGGCTTTAAGGACCTGCGGCTGCTGGGAGAAAGCGTTTCGGCCAGCGGTTACTCGCAGGCTACCGATGTGCTGAAGATCGTGGTCAAGCTGGCGATGACCTTTGAGATCATTGGTATGGTGCTTCTGATGATCGCCTTTGTGCCGCAGTTTGGTGCGGAAGGCATCTGGATCAGCGCATTCACGGCCATCTCGGCGTTCTGCAATGCGGGCTTCGATCTGTTTGGCCGGTTCGGGCAGTATTCCTCGCTGGCTCCCTATGTCAGCAATTATTATGTACAGGCTGTGATCATGTTCCTGATCATGGCGGGCGGTCTGGGCTTTATGGTCTGGGTGGAGATCGGCGAGTGGCGTAAGAAGCGGCACCTGTCTCTCCATGCCCGGATGGTGTTGCTCTTCTCCTGCATCCTGTGGGTGGGCGGTGCTGTCCTCATCGGTCTGATGGAGTGGAACAACCCCAAGAGCATGGGCGGGCTGTCCGTGCCGGGCAAGGTAATGGCGGCCCTGTTCCAGTCGGTGTCAACCCGTACTGCCGGTATGAACACCATCGACCTGGCCGCCTGCGGGCCCATCACCAAGCTGCTGATGAGCGTTCTGCAGTTCATCGGCGCGGCTCCCGGTTCCACCGGCGGCGGTGTGAAGGTGACCACCTTTGCTGTTCTGATCCTGACCATGCGCAGCGTGGCACAGGGCCGGGACGATTGTGTCATCGGCGGCCACCACATTGAATCCAAGACCGTTTACCGTGCGCTGACCATCATCATGCTGGGCATGGTGGCAGCGCTGGGCTCTGCCGTGGTGGTCTATTACAACACCTCGGATGCCGTAACGGTCATTGACGCGATCTTTGAATCCTGCTCCGCCTTTGGCACCGTGGGCCTTTCGGTGGGCGTGACCGGCCAGCTGAACACCGGGGCTAAGCTGCTGTACATGCTGGTGATGTTCATGGGACGTGTGGGGCCGGTGTCCTTTGCCATCAGCCTGACCAGCAAACCCGATGACAACAAACGCAAGATCCTGCCCGTTGGACAGATCAACGTGGGATAAGAAAAAATGGACGGCTCTCGTTTTCGGGAGCCGTCCATTTTTTATGTGCAGTCAGCGTGGAAACGTTCCGGGAGCGGAATCATTTGCTGTAGATCTCCACGATATTCAGCAGGATTTCGGTTGCCTTGTCCATGCGCTCTACGGTGGTGCATTCGCACACGCCATGGAAGTTGAAGCCGCCGGTGCCCAGGTTGGGGCAGGGCAGGCCCTTCCAGCTCAGGGTGGCACCATCGGTGCCGCCGCGCACAGGCACTTCCTCGGGGGTCAGACCGGCCTTTTCGATGGCTTTGCGGGCGTTCTCCACCAGATGGAAGTGGGGCTTGATCTTTTCCAGCATGTTGCGGTAGCTGTCCTTGATCTCCACCTCCACGGTGCCGGGGCCGTACTTGCCGTTGAGGTAATCGGCAATGTGGAGGAGGTTATCCTTCTTGTACTGCAGCTTATCGGCATCGTGGTCGCGCAGGATGTAGCCCAGCTTGGCGTTGGTCACGTCGCCGTACATCTGGCAGAGGTGGTAGAAGCCCTGACGGCCCTCGGTGGTCTCGGGACGGGCCATGATGGGCAGGGCAGTGTGGAACTCCATGGCCACATTGGAGGCGTTGATCATGGCATCCTTGGCGGAGCCGGGATGCACCGAGAAGCCGTGGATGGTCACGGTGGCGGCAGCTGCGTTGAAGTTCTCATACTCGATGCCGCCCACGTCACCACCATCAACGGTGTAGGCGAAATCCGCGCCAAAGCCCGGGATATCGAAGAGGGAAGCGCCCTCGCCGATCTCCTCGTCGGGGGTGAAGGCGATGCAGAGCTTGCCGTGGGGGCGGCCCTCGGCAAGGAGGATCTCGGCGGCGGTCAGGATCTCTGCCACACCGGCCTTGTCGTCTGCGCCCAGCAGGGTGGTGCCGTCGGTGGTGATCAGGGTCTCACCCTTGAGGTCGGCCAGGAAGGGGAAGGTGGAGACCTTCATCACCATGCCGGTGGCGGGCAGGGTGACATCACGGCCGTCATAATTCTCGTGCAGGATGGGGGAAACACCCTCGCCGGAAGCATCGGGGGCGGTGTCCATGTGGGCAATCAGGCCCAGGGCAGGCTTGTCCTCACAGCCGGGGGTGGCGGGGATGCTGCCGTAGACATAGCAGTGCTCGTCTACCCGGGCATCCTCGATGCCCAGAGCCTTCATCTCTTCCACCAGCTGGCGGGCCAGGTCAAACTCCCGCTCTGCCGAGGGGTGGGTGCCGCTCTCGGGGTCGGAGGTAGTGTAAACGCGGACATAATTCAACAGTCGCTCGTATGCACGCATAAGAATGCTCCTTTGCTTGTATTTGATTCTATGATACGCTTTTCCGTGGCAATTTACAAGAGGGTGCAGCAGGGGAGCGCAGATCGAAGCGCAGTAAAACAACAAAAACACCATCAGCCCGTTGTGTCAGGCTGACGGTGTTTTGTTTGAGGGAGTGTTTAACGCTTGTATTTGGCGGCCGTCTGCAGGCGCTGCATGGCGCGGTCCAGTGCGATCTTGCTCTGGTAGTACTCGTGCATGCTCTGCTTGTGCTGCAGGCGCTCCTCGGCCCGGATGCGGGCAGCCTCGGCGCGGTTGCGGTCGATATCCTCGGGCCGCTCGGCGCTGTCCACCAGCAGCAGGACAAAGGTGGGGGTCACTTCTGCAATGCCGTCGCCCACCAACACCTCGCGGGTCTCACCATCCACGGTGAACTTTGCAATGCCCATGTGCAGGGCCACCAGCACGGGGTTGTGCCCGGCCTGCACGCCGTACACGCCGTCGCCGGTGGGCAGGGTCAGGCTCTCGCAGTAGCCCTGATAGAATTCACCGCTGGAAGCCGTGATGTTCAGGATGAACTTTTCCATCAGTTGGCACCGCCCTTTTCCTCCGCCTGTTTGTCTGCGTACTTCTTGCGGGCATCCGCAAGGGTGCCCACGTTGAAGAATGCCCACTCGGGCAGGTCATCGCACTGACCGTCCACAATGGCGGCAAAGCCCTTGACGGTCTCTGCCAGCGGGACGTACACACCCTTCAGGCCGGTGAAGTTCTCGGCCACTGCAAAGGGCTGGCTGAGGAACTTCTGCAGCTTGCGGGCACGGGTGACGGTGAGCTTGTCCTCTTCGCTCAGCTCGTCCATGCCCAGGATGGCGATGATGTCCTGCAGCTCCTGATAGCGCTGCAGGGTGGCCTGCACCTTGCGGGCCACACGGTAGTGTTCCTCGCCCACGATGTCGGCTTCCAGAATGCGAGAGGTGGAAGCCAGCGGATCGACAGCGGGGTAGATGCCCTGCTCCACGATCTTGCGGCTCAGAACGGTGGTTGCGTCCAGATGGGCGAAGGTGGTTGCAGGAGCCGGGTCGGTCAGGTCGTCGGCGGGGACGTAGACGGCCTGCACCGAGGTGATGGAGCCGTCGCGGGTGGAGGTGATGCGCTCCTGCAGGGCACCCAGCTCATTGGCCAGGGTAGGCTGATAGCCCACGGCGGAGGGCATCCGGCCCATCAGGGCGGAGACCTCGCTGCCTGCCTGCACGAAACGGAAGATGTTATCGATGAACAGCAGCACGTCCTTGTGGGTCTCCTCACGGAAGTACTCTGCCATGGTCAGGCCGGTCTCAGCGACCCGCATACGGGCTCCGGGAGGCTCGTTCATCTGACCAAAGACCAGCGCGGTCTTGTTCAGAACGCCGGAAGCGTTCATCTCGCCCCAGAGGTCACAGCCCTCACGGGAGCGTTCGCCGACACCGGTGAAGATGGAGTAGCCGCCGTGCTCGGTGGCCACGTTGTGAATCAGCTCCTGGATCAGCACGGTCTTGCCGACACCGGCACCGCCGAACAGGCCGATCTTGCCGCCCTTGGCGTAGGGAGCCAGCAGGTCGATGACCTTGATGCCGGTCTCCAGAATTTCAGTTGCAGGTTTCTGCTCCGCAAAGCTGGGGGCCTTGCGGTGGATGGGCCAGTGGGGCAGATCGTCCACCGGGCCCTTGCCGTCGATGGGGCGGCCCAGCGGGTCGAACATGCGGCCCAGAGTGCCCTCGCCCACAGGGGCATTCAGGCCGTGGCTGGTGGCGGTAACTTCCATCCCCTTGCCCAGACCCTCGCTGGCAGAAAGCATGATGCAGCGCACCGTCGTTTCATCGACGTGCTGCGCCACCTCCATGGTGCGCTCAGTGCCCTCTGCGGTCACAGTCAGCGCTTCCTGCAGGGCAGGCAGCTTGCCCCCGGTGAATTTGACATCCACCACGGGGCCTGCTACTCGAATAATAGTTCCCTGTATCATACAATTGCCTCGTTGTTTTTGTTACAACCCTCTCAGTCTCACTTCGTTCGCCAGCTCCCCTAATAGGGGAGCCAAGTCTACGCGGCAGCTTTCTTGCCTCTCCTGGTAGGAGAGGTGGCAATGCGAAGCATTGACGGAGAGGTTACTCGTTATTCTGTACTGCCGCCGCACCGCCGATGATCTCGGTGATCTCCTGGGTGATGGAACCCTGACGGGAGCGGTTGTACTCCAGCTCCAGATCGTGGATCATATCCTTGGCGCTCTTGGTGGCGGAATCCATGGCGGTCATGCGGGCGCTCTGCTCGGCGCAGAAGCTCTCGGTCATGGCACCAAAGATCATGCCGTGCATATAGATGGGGGCCGTCTGCTCGAACACCGTCCAAGCATCCGGGAACATCTCCACCTCGCCGCGGGGGTCGCCCAGACCCTTGGGCGCAGGCGTGAGGTGGGCACGGTCCAGCGGCAGCAGGCGTTCCATGACCGGCTCGCTAGTCAGCGCGTTCTGGATCTTGGTGTAGACGATGTAGATCTCGTCCAGTTTGCCGGACTTGAAATCATCGATGGCATCCACCGTGATATCACGGGCGCGCTGCAGGGTGGGAGCCGTGGCACCGTAATGGAAATCCTCCACCAGACGGGGATCCTTGCGGAACAGGGCACGGTAGCCTACCTGACCGATGACATAGAACCGGTCGTTCTGGTCGGCGTGCTCCCGCAGGAACTTGAGCAGGTTCTGGTTGTAAGCACCGGCCATGCCCTTGTCGGCGGTCAGCACGATATAGGCCCGCTTGGGGTTTTCCAGATCCCGCTCGTGGAAGAAGGGGTGCTCCGGCTCATCGGGCAGGTGGGGCACCACGCGGGAGATGGTATCCCGCATCCGGGTGAAGTAGGGCAGAACATTCTGGTAGTTCTGCCGGGCCTTGCGGAGCTTGGAGGAGGAGATCAGGTACATGGCATTCGTGATCTTCATGGTATCCTGAATGCTCTCGATCCGCTCCTTGAGCAGCTTACTGGATGCCATTGCTCTCCCCTCCCGCGAATGCCTTCCACGCGGTCAGGATGGTGTCCACCTGTTCCGGGGTGATCTTGCCCGTGGACGTGATCGCGTCCATGGTGCCAGAAACATCGGCGTGGAACTGGCGCACAAAGGCATTGGTCTTTGCGCGCTGGTCAGCCAGCGGCAGGTCGTCCAGCATCCCGTGGGAAGCCAGGGTCAGCACGACCACCTGCTCGGCATCGGACTTGGGCTGGTACAGCGGCTGCTTGAGCATCTCGGTCAGGGCTTTGCCGTGTTCCAGCTGGCGGCGGGTCTCAGCGTCCAGATCAGAGCTGAACTGGGCAAAGGACTCCATATCCTTGTACTGGGCCAGCTCGATACGCAGGTTGGAATTGGCCTTCTTCATGGCCTTGGTCTGGGCAGCGCCGCCCACACGGGAGACCGACAGGCCGACATTGACGGCGGGGCGGTTGCCTGCGTTGAACAGGGCGCTTTCCAGGAAGATCTGACCATCGGTGATGGAGATGACGTTGGTGGGGATGTAAGCAGAGACATCGCCCGCCTGGGTCTCGACGATGGGCAGGGCAGTGATGGAACCGCCGCCCAGATCGTCGCGCATCCGGCAGGAGCGCTCCAGCAGACGGGAATGCAGATAGAACACGTCGCCGGGGTAAGCCTCACGGCCGGGAGAGCGGCGGAGCAGCAGGGAGATGGCACGGTAGGCCACCGCATGCTTGGAAAGGTCGTCGTAGACGATCAGGACGCTCTTGCCCTTGGACATGAAATACTCGGCCAGTGCAGTGCCCGCATAGGGTGCGATGTACTGCAGGGGAGCGGAATCGGAGGCCGTGGCAGCCACGATGGTGGTGTAGCTCATGGCACCGTGCTTCTTGAGGTCCTCGGCCACGCGGGCGATGGAGGAAGCCTTCTGGCCGATGGCAACATAGATGCAGAGCACGCCGGTGTCCTTCTGATTCAGGATGGCATCGGTGGCAATGGAGGTCTTGCCGGTCTGGCGGTCGCCGATGATCAGCTCACGCTGGCCGCGGCCGATGGGGAACATGGAGTCGATGGCCAGGATGCCGGTGTGAAGCGGGGTATCCACGCTCTGGCGCTCCAGAATGCCGGGGGCCTGCTTCTCGATGGGGTTGTAGCCTTCAGCGTTTACCGGGCCCTTGCCGTCAATGGGCTCGCCCAGCGGGTCGATGACACGGCCCAGGAAACCATCACCCACAGGGATGCCGGCGCGCTTGCCGCTGCGGGTCACCAGAGTGCCCACGCCCACGGTCTCGGCACCGTCGAACAGCATAATGCCCAGCTTGCCCGGGTCCACGCTTTCGACCATGCCCTTGGCACCGTTCTCAAAGGTGACGATCTCGCCGTAAACGGCCTTGTCCATGCCCTCCACCTGCACGATGCCATCGGCAGAGGAGATGACCACGCCGCCCTCGGCAGAGGTCTGGGCAGGCTTGTAATCCTCGATGCGGGTCTTGAGGGTGGCCAGAGAGGGCTTGCCAGCCATCATCTGATCCAGCTGGTGGCGGCCGGAGTTGTCGAATACCCGGTCGCCCACCTGCAGCACATAGCCGGAGAGCAGGCTCTCGTCCACCGAGACATTCAGGATGACCTCAGTGGCATCATAGAGCTTCTTGACCTCGGCCTTGATGCGGGCGATATCCTCTTCACGGAGCTGATGTGCGGCGCGCAGATCGGCCTTGACGATGCGGTTCTCAGAGAAGAATTCGCGGCTGAACTCAGTTGCCATGCTCAGCACCTGCTTTCTCCAGCAGATCGTCCAGCAAACGGGAATCGTCCTGCTCGGTCAGGTTCCGGCTCAGCAGCTTCTCGCACATGGCGCGGGCCAGTGCGGTGGTCTGTGCGTCGGCTTCGCGCAGCTTGTGCTGGCGCTCTGCCTCAGCAGCGGCCTTGCCCTCGGCTACAATGGCATCGGCCTGTTTCTGGGCCTCGGCCAGCAGCTGCTGCTTTGCAGTTTCGGCCTGCTGCTCGTAAGTCTCGCGGCGGGCAGCAGCCTCGGTGTCCACATTGCGCAGCTTGTCCTGCGCAGCGTTCATGGCCGCAGCGGCCTCCTTTTTGGAGGTCTCGGCGGCGTTCAGTGCGTCATCCACCTGTTTCTGACGCTGTGCGATGATCCCCATAACAGGCTTGTACAGGAATTTCCGCAGCAGCAAAAACAGAATCAGAACGTTGACGACTGTATACAGAAGATTCAGATTCAGTGTCAGCATTCGTCATGCCTCCGTTATCAACCCAGGAACAGGATGATCAGCAGTGCAACGACGAAACCGAAAATTGCAGTACCTTCGGCCAGAGCAGCACCCAGCAGCAGGTTGGTCTGGATCTTGCCGGAAGCCTCGGGCTGGCGGGAAATAGCCTCGGTTGCCTTGCCGGTTGCAATGCCGATGCCAATGCCGCCGCCAATACCAGTCAGCGCTGCAATGCCAGCGCCCAGAGCGATAAGTCCGTTCATAATTTTAATCTCCTTTTGATTTGATGATGGAAAGGGTTTACTCTTCGTCTCCCATGGTCTCCTTCATAAACAAAGAGGTAAGGAACACAAAGACGTAGGTCTGGATCAGACCATCGAACAGGTCAAAATACAGGCTGAAGATGGCAGGCACGAACACAGGCACCACCAGCTTGATCAGCTCCATAATGACAAAAGCGCCCAGCACGTTGCCGAACAGTCGCATGCACAGGCTGGTGGGCCGGATGGCCACCTCCAGCACGTTCATGGGAGCCATGATGGGGGTGGGGGCAGCCAGGCTCTTGAGGAAGCCAACGCCGCCGCGTGCATGGATGCCGGCATACTCAATCAGGCAGATGCTCATCAGAGCAAGGGTCGCTGTGACGTTCAGGTCCTTTGTGGGGGGCTTGATGCCGAACACACCGATCAGGTTGGAGCAGCCGATGTACAGCGCCACGCTCATCAGATAGGGGACATAGCGCTTTCCACTTTCGCCCAGCAGGCCCACAAAGAAATCATTGATCGTAGTAACGACCGTTTCCAGGATGGCCTGCCGCTTGGTGATGTGATCCACCCGCAGATTCCGCGTCAGCAGGATGGAACCGATGACAAGAAACGCCATGATGCCCCAGCTCACGACCACGGACTCCGGAATGGAAAGCCCGAACACCGTGACCATGTCAACATTCAGCTCTTCTTTCAAAGCAGCAGTCAACGCATTCATTGATTAGCACTCTCTCCTTTCTTAATTTGTGATGGTATCATAGCACGATTTCTGCCGGTTTTACAGCCCTCCACCTAACATTCTACTTTTTGTTATATTCCGTTTCTGCTTTGGATGAAAACAGTTGTGCAGATTGCAAAAAGTACGGGTGAGAAACTATGCGATTTGCACAATCTCTTTGCTGATTCTTAGCCATCTGTACCATTTTCTGGCCTTTGGATGAGGTGAAATCGACATTATTATTCACGGATTGTATAGCGGGCATATCAGATTTATATAGCTGCATGCTCTGCGATGATACCTATTTAACATGCCGGAGCAGTGTCCGCGATGGCCCGGTACGATCTGCGGGGCAGAGCCTTTGCCGGGAAGGTGGAGCAGTGCACTGGAAGGACGGAATTCATGTATCCCAGAAATTTGGACTTTTGATGCAAAAGTATGTCTGATTTGTTGTGCACTCTGCGAATAGACAAACTGTGCATCTTCCTGTATAATAAAGCCAGAAACCAGAGAAGTACAGCAGAAGCTCAAATGAGAGCTAACCCCGCTGACTTTAAGTAGAAAGGAGCGAGACCGATGGTTGATATGGAACCCGCACAGTTCGGACAGACTGTCGGGATTCGCTGAGAAGCAAAACAGAGGCTCTCCACAAACGGGATGTTTCCCCCGTATAACAAAACAAATCAAAGAGCCGGTCTTGAGCATCAAAAATGCGAAAACAGTACAGTCTGTCAGAATAAATCCCCTGGCAATTCAAATAGATCCGCCCGAGGTGATCTCCCATGATGAGGACAGTTACACGGATGCACCTGTTTGAATGACCAAAAAGGAGTAACTCCAATGTACTAAGCAATGGAATCCCTGGCAAATCTAACTCGAAAGAATGTGGTAATATGAAATTCATCTTCAGAATCTCGGTACCGCAGTCCAACAGTTAAGAGAAGGGTCAGTCCAATGTACTAGAGTAGTTCATCCCCTTGCATAGAACTCTTCAGTTTCAGGTAGTTTCTAAGGAGAGTCACCCTATGAAACGCATACTCCGAAAATGAGAGAACCCAAGGAGAAGAGGCTTATGACTCCGAAGAAGTAAGTATCCAGCCGGACGAGGGCTTGCAAACGCCTCGATCCGGCTGGTTTTTGTTTATGAAGTTTTTACGGAGGTACCCCCGCATGAAATTTGACACATCCCTTTTGCTGAACCTGTTTGCTGCCGCTGCCATGCTGGTAATGGGCTTTCGCAGTTTTTCCAAAAAGCACCAGATGAAGTTCAGCGATGACGAAGAGCGGGCTATGTGGGAGAAAAAGTTCGGTGTGTTCTATTTCTTTAATGCCGTTGTGTTTGCCGCTTCGCCGTTTTTGCCCCACACTTCCATTGGCGGCAGCCGCCTGCTCTCTATCGGCATTGCTGCGGACACCGTGTTCCTGCTGATGTACCACGCTTGGAAAAAAGGCCGGGAAGACGACTGAACCGTTTCAAAAAGCATTGCACCTCCTGCATTTCTCTGCTACAATGGAGAAAACGCAGGAGGTATTTTTTATGGTCAAGCATATCATTCTCTGGCAGCTCAAGGACGAGCTTTCTGCCGCCGAAAAGGCAGAAATCAAGGCGAACATCAAAACCGGGCTGGAGGGCCTGGCAGGGCAGATCCCGGGCCTTGTGGAGGTGCATGTGAACATCAACGGCCTGCCCTCTTCCAACGCAGACCTGATGTTGGACACCACCTTTACCGATGCAGCTGCCCTCAAGGGCTACTCCACCCACCCCGCCCACGTGGCTGTGGCCGATGGCAAGGTGCGCCCCTACACCAAGACCCGTGTCTGCCTGGATTTTGAAGTGTAACTGAACATGCAAAAAGAACACCCCCTCTGCGGTGCAGCTTCAGAAACTGCCGTGCAGAGGGGGTGCATTTTGTGTTATGAGCAGATGGAACGATCAGCGAGCGTCACGGTTTGCTTCGTACTCGTCCATGGAGATGTAGTGGTCGAGGACGTGGATCCCCTTCAGGCGCTTGTTGGAGAAGCCGGTGGAAGCGTACTGGCCCTCCCAGTAGTTCAGGCGGGTCGCCAGATAGGCGGGAACGCTCATGCCGCGCGGAATGACCAGTGCGTTGGTGATGAGCAGAGTCTCGGCATCGGCAAAGGCCTTGTAGCGGGCATCGATGTCATCGGTGATCTGCTTTGCAGCCTCGATGGCGTTCATGTAGGCCATGACAGCATCTGCGGTCTCGCCGGTGATGAAGCCGTCTTCCACGCCGGTGCGCAGGTAAGCATAGCGCATTCCACGGGAATCCTCGGCCTGATAGAACGGGTCAGTCTCGGTCTCGGGGTCGGAGTAGTCAGCGCCCCAGTTGCAGAGCAGGAACTCGAACTTGCCGTTGCGGCGCACAGCAGACAGGAAGCTGTCGGAGGGGCCGGCGGTGATGATGATGTCGATGAAGTCGGTGCCGTCGTTCAGCACACCCTCCAGCTGCTGCTTGAGCACCTGGCACTGCTTGTCCCAGTCGGTGGTGGAGGGGTTGTAGGGCAGCTGCACCTTGATGGGGAAGGTGACCCCCTGTGCAGTCAGCTCCTCAATGGCGGCATCACGGTACTCCTTGGCCTTGGTCTCGTCAAAGAACTCGGTCAGGTCGGCCAGGCCGCCGCACTTGGTGTAGTCCACACCATCGGTGGTGGCGCAGAAGTTCGGGGGAGTGATGGTGTTCAGCTTGTAGCTGTCGTAGCCCAGAGGTGCGCTGACAGCCAGCGTAACGGCGTTGTTGATGCCGTACAGGAAGGCCTTGCGGAAGTTGGTGTTGTTGATGGCCTTGGCCCAGTTCTCGGGTTCGTATTCTGCATCCACGCCCTCAACGTTCCAGTTGGAGAACTCGTGTGCAAAGGGCATGAAGTTGAACATGTAGAAGTAGGTGTAGTTGGTGTTGGGACGATCCATGGAAACCATGTCCTTGGTGGTATCGTCGGCCAGCCAGCTGTCCAGAATATCGGAGCCGATGGTGGCTTCGTCGATCTCGCCGCGCTTGATCATCTCGGGGCCGTTCACGGCAGCCTCGGCGTTGTAAATGCGGCTGATGGTGTCGATAAAGACATTGTCCGCATCATAGTTCTCGGGGTTCTTCTTCATGATCCAGGTTTCCAGAGACTCGTAATCAGACAGGTAGAAGGCACCGCAGCTGTACAGGGTCTCGGCGCTGGTGGCATACTGGTCGCCCATCTCGCTCAGCAGGGGGCCGTAGGCGGGCTCATAGGGCAGGTAGCACAGCAGGCTCAGGAAGCCGGGGAAATCGTAAGTCAGGGTGTAGGCCAGGGTGTGGTCATCCACAGCGGTCACGCCCACGGAATCAAAGTCCACGGGGGCGTAGGTGGAAGCGGTGCCGTCTGCTGCGGTCACGGTCACGTTGCCGCTGCCATCGGTGACATAGGTGGTGCCGTCATCGTCCACAGTGCCGTTTTCAGCATTGGTCAGGTAGACGTGATAGTTGTAGTAATCATTCGCACCGGCAATGTAGGCGGTGACCAGGCCCACGTTGGAGGAAGCGTAATCCGGGGTCAGCACATACTGCAGGGCATCCACAAAATCCTGTGCGGTCACGGGGGCAACGACTTCGCCGTTGTTGTCCACCCAGTTCTCCTCACGCAGGGTGAAGGTCCAGGTCAGGGTGTCGGCATCCCACTCCCACTTGGTGGCCAGGCCCTCACGCATCACGCCCTTGTTGTCGTACTCTACCAGGGTGTCCACGCAGTTTGCACCCACGACCATTTCCAGGTCGGTGGCGGTGGTCAGGTAGTTCAGGGTCGCAGGCTGGCTGGAATAAAGCACGGTGTACTTGCTGGTATCCGCACCGGAAGCAGAACCGGAGGAGCTGCCGCCGCTCTTGCCGCCGCAGCTGGACAGCAGACCGGCGGCGCAGGCACCTGCGGCTGCCAGGCCGCTTGCCTTGAGGAACTGACGACGAGAAATAGACTGTTTCATAATGAAATTCCCTCTTTTCTTCGTGTTGAAGTCTGGTTGCCGCCCAAAGCCGACAGGCCCGCTGTTTCCCGGCAGCAGGAAGCAAAAAAGGCGTAACGGAAACACATCCGTTACGCCTTTGTAACTTGTCCTCCCGACCACAGCTGGGTGGTTAAGAAGAATTATAGCATTTTTTTGGAGCTGCGTCAATGGGAAACATGCTCGCCCTCTCAGTCATTGCTCCGCAATGCCAGCTCTCCCAAAGGGAGAGCCTTTGGCAAACTGGGAAAGCAAGTTTTATTCATTTACAGTGGAAGTGACCGGAACGCCAGGGGCTCCCCCTTCGGGGGAGCTGCCGCCGATAGGCGGCTGAGAGGGTGAGGCATTTTTAATTTCTTCTGCCAGCTCCTTTGCAGCTGCTTCTGCAGCCTTTTTGGCCTCGCGCTCGGCCTGACGCTCCTTGGCACGAGCCACAGCCTCCTCCTGACGCTTTTTGGTGCGCAGCTTGATGCGGCAGACAGAACAGATGCCGTCCGCACAGTTGGGCGCAATGGGCTTGCCGCATTCCTTGCAGAGGGTCTTGGTGCACTTGTAGACACTGACAGGGCCAAGGCTGGTGAGCTGGCGCAGCTTCAGGCCGTCCAGACCGCCGTTGGAGCAGGCGGCAACGCAGACCCCGCACTCGCTGCACTTCCACGGCGTGATCACCGCGCGGGTCTGGCCGTCGGGCAGGTCCTCAAACTTGATGGCACCGCTGCGGCAGCTCTTCTCACACCGGCCGCAGGCAAAGCACTTCGGGGTGAAGTTGGGCAGGTGGTAGCCATAGCGCAGGGGCGTTTCGGACACTGCCTTGAGCTGCTTGGTGTACTGGTGGAGCAGCAGCCGGAAATCCTGGCTGCTCTCGTCCTCGCTGCGCAGGCCGGGCAGCATCCGCAGCAGCTGCTTGGTGCCCTTTTTGGAGCCGGAGGTCACCTGCTCCATCATCTCACGGCGGGAATATTCCTTGACGTGGAAGGGGGCATCGTCCGGCTCGTATGCCAGCGTGAACCGGGCCTCGAACAGGGCCTGGCCGAAGAACTCCACCAGCCGGGTCAGAACGGCACGCAGATGCTCGGCGCAGACATCGTTCTCGCACTCGCCGCAGGGGGTCAGGTCGAGGACGATCTTCTTGTTCAGGGCAAGGTAGGCCAGCGCTTCCCACGAATAGGCCGAGACGCAGGTGCGCACCACGGTGTTCTTGCGGGTGGATTTCTCGCAGCCGATCCAGATGGTGTCGCCATCGCTGTCGGCAGGGGAGATATCCCGCTGCACCTGCTCCGGCGAGGGGGCAATGCAGCCCGACCGGCAGGCCGAGACGCACAGGCCGCAGTCGGTGCAGGGATCCCAGTCCTTGATGAGGTTGGGGCGGGTGAAGATCTCATCGCCATAGGGGCAGATGTCCTTGCAGGCTGTGCAGGGGGTGCGGTGGGGGTGCAGGTTCCAGCACTGCTTGCGGTTCACCTCGGGGTGGGTGGTCTTCATCAGCGCATCCATGGCGTAGCGCGTAAAGATACTCATAGGATCACTCCTTTTCAGGGTCCATCACCGTGGTGATGTCGGCGTTGTCCAGCAGGAAGCGCTGGACTTTCTGTGCAACCAGTGCGGCGGCAAGGGTGTCCGGGCTCAGCACCCGGCGGATATCGGCCTCCGGGGTGTCCTGCAGCTGGGACAGGCGGCGGTACTCGTTGTTGACCTCCAGCGTGCTCACGGTGATGTTCTCGGCTTCAGCAATGGAGCGGGAGGCCAGCATGGAGCGCAGATTCCGCTCGGCAGCATCACGGTAGCCTGCCCGCAGGGCGGCAGCAGTGGTGTGGCTGTTCTTGCAGTGCTTTTCCAGGGTGATATTGCTGCGGGAAAGCCGCTGCTCCAGCATCCGCATCTCATTGTCGGCGGTGCGGTCCAGCATGGCCTCGGGCAGGTCCACGGTCAGGTTGGCACCGGCCTTTGCCAGCAGTTCCTGCCCGGCGGCGCGGTCGGCGGCATCTTCGTGGATCTTCCGCTTTTTGGCCCGCACGGCCTCGCGCATGGCGGCAAGGTCTGCATAACCCTGTGCCCGGGCAAATTCCTCGTTCAGCTCCGGGGTGGTCTTTTCGGCCACGGAGTGCAGCTTGATCTCAAACTGCGCGGTCTTGCCGGAGAGCTCCTCCACCCGGAACTGCTCCGGGTAAGTGAAATCAAAGCGGAAGGTCTCGCCGGCGGTGTGGCCGTAGATGGCATCTTCGGCGGCAGGCATCAGCTTGCCGTCCCCCAGAACCACCATCACCTTTTCCATCCGGCTGTCGGGGATCTCCTCCCCGTCCATGAAGCCGACAAAATCCAGCAGGACCCGGCTGCCGCGCTTGGCGGGGGCGGTGGAGTTGTGGTAGACGGAGCGCATCCGGGTCTGGTGGACCATCTCCTGGTCAATGGTCTTTTCGGAAAGCGGCCGCACATGACGGGTGACAGCCAGCCCCTTGTACTGGCCTAATTTTACTTCTGGCAGATTTTTTGCGTTGTTGGACATATCGTTTTACTCTCCTTTTATAAACCATGAACAGCCAGCCAGTTTTCCACAACTGCGGAAAACATTTCTGGGTATTTGGCGTTTTCAGCATCAAATTCATGGAGATAGGTCTCCACTTCCTCACGTGTCACGGGAGTGGTGCGTTCCCAGATCGTGAACACCGTGCCGTTGCCCATATCGAAGGTCGCAACTTGCTGGTGGGTAGTCTCTCTCAGCTGAAGAAAAACGGCGTTGAACCGGTGGCCCAGTTCCGTGTCCGGTGCCAGCGAGAGGGGGAACGGGTCTGCAGTTACCACATATCTGGCATCAAAGAAACCGGTGGGGAAAGAGTGGGTGCCCGGCACCGAGAAGCTGTCCGGCAACTTGCCGTCCAGTGCGTGGTTGGGCAGGTCACAGTTCCGCAGGTGGCCGGGATTGTAGAGCATGTCATCCGGGATCATATAGGCGACCTCGCCCTCCCCCAGATGTTCAACCAGCCATTGTGCCATGGCCTGGATCTGCGGTTTGTCCTTGCGGTCATAGGTCAGCTCGTCCAGCCGCTGATACTCAGCAAGGTCTGCCGGGTGGAACGCATGGATAACGAACTCTGGCAAGGCCATGACAGTGAGCGGGGAGCACCGCACCGACACGGCGAACAACAGTGTAAAGACCCAGAAACAAAGCTTTGGTATTTTGAAATGCTCGATACTCTCTGCCAGACCCGCCGCACCGCAGAGAAACAGAATGACATAGGCGGGCACGTACAGCAGCATCTGATGGGAGCCGGAATTCTGCACTCGGGTAAATAAGAGCATACTGAGCATCAGCTCACACAGCGCCAACACAGGCAGGCTGGGCTTTTTCCGCTTGACGCAGAGCCATAAACCAAACAGGATCAAAATAAGGTTCAGCAGGCCGGTGCGCATGGCATGATAATAGAGCTCTACTGCAATGCCGCCGACATTATAGTACGAATAGCGGTCGGAGTAGTTGAAAGCCAGGATCTTGCTGACCATGGGCCAGAGCAGGACCACCATTGCTGCCATGGCGCAGACACCAAACAGGATGAGGTTGCGTACTCGGCGCAGGGCAAGGCCTTTTTGGCCCTGTTTTGCGAGCTTTGCACTGCTCACAAAGAGCAGAAGCGCATAGGAAAAATAATAGCCCACCACAAAATATAAGTACCAGCGGCGGCTCAGGATAACCGCGGCCGTTGCCAGGAAGATGAGCACGAACCGCCCCGGCTCCAGCTTTTCAAAACGGTAGTCCAATGTGAGGAGCAGAATGGCAAAAGCGAAGATCAGACCGAACCAGTCCGGCTGTGCCAGCATAGCGCTCATTCGCAGGAACGGATAGGTCAGCACCCAGGAAAAGCCGATGAGGAAATACCAGAACTTATTCTTGACCTCCAGCATCTGCCCGATTTTGATCGTGAGACCAGCCAGCATCAGCATAAGGCTGGGGAGCACACAGAAAACCTGCGCAAAAGCGTAGCTGTCACCCGTTTTTGCGGTGAGGCAGAACGGGAACTCTGTGAACAAGGTGATGAAATTGGTGTAATCTTCAGAAAATGTGCTTATGATATACTTAAAACCGGCCACCGGACCCAGCGCAAAAGCCGCTTCGGTATTGAACTGCTTCTGAATGTAGTTCACATAATCCCAGGCGTAAATGAACTGCCGCCGACCCAGCGCCCAATAGAAGTAGAGCACAGCTCCGGCCCAGAAGGCGATGATGGCTGCGCGGTGGAAGAAGTCCAGCTCCACACCGGCAGTGTGCAGCACCCACAGTGCGCCGTAGAACAGCACACAGCTGCACCACAGGCTCACCAGCGGGAAGAACGCCGCCGCAGTGGGGAACAGCAGGCCCACCAGCACCAGCAGGAGTGCTCCGGCACCCAGCCCGATGCCGCCTTTTGCCCAGGGCGAAAGGGTCTTCTTTTCAGAAAGTATCGTTGACATTGTACATGCTCCTCGGTTTTGAACCACAATATTACAGCTTACAGTATAATGGTTCCGGGCGGCGCAGGCAAGAGGGCAGCCCCCCGGAAGATAAAATATCCCGCCCGCATTTCAGCAGACGGGATATTTTAAATGAAATATTACTTTTTGGAATTCTGCTTTGCCGCGATGGTGGCCTTGCGCTTCTGGGCGGCGGCCTTGCGGGCAGAGGCCTGTGCGGCCTCCGGGTGGAGAGCCTCCGGTGTGATGCGGTACATCCGGCTGCCCATGGCGGGCAGATCCACGCTCAGGGTGTAGTCCCGGCCGTACACGCCGCCATCGGTGGTGTGCAGGTGTCTGGTGCGGCTGCGGTCCGCACCGTTCCAGCAGGCAGCCTCGCTGTTCAGCAGCTCATCGGCGGTGCAGGGATACTGGAAGTAGAGCGGGAACTTTTTGTGTGCGGTATTCTGGGTGTTCATCACACAGAGGATGGTCTGGCCCGCGCCCTTCCGCAGCCAGGCGTACACGCCCTCGTCCCGGCTCTCGCAGGCGATCCACTCAAAGCAGTTCGGGTTGTATTCGCCATCGTAGAGGGCGGGTTCGGTGGCATACAGGCGGCCCAGCTCGGCAAAATATTTCTGGAAGCTGTCGTGGAAGGGATACTTCATCAGGCCCCAGTCCAGCTCCTTTTTCTCATCCCACTCCCGGAAATGCCCCAGTTCATTGCCCATAAAGTTCAGCTTTTTGCCCGGGTGGGTGTACATGTAGAAGTAAAGGGTGCGCAGCTGGGCACATTTTTCCTCGTAGGTGCCCCACAGCTTATCAATGATGGTCTTTTTGCCGTGCACCACCTCGTCGTGGCTGAGTGCCAGCAGATACAGCTCATTATAGAAATACTGCATACTGAAGGTCAGCTTGTGGTAGGCATCGGGCCGCTCACCAAAGGGCGTGGCAAAATAATCCAGCGTGTCGTGCATCCAGCCCATGTCCCACTTATAATCGAAACCGATGCCGTCGTAGCGGGTGGGGGCGGTGACCTTGAGGAAGTTGGTGGAGTCCTCGGCGGTGTAGATGCCGGTGGGCCAGCGCTCGTTCAGGCCGTGGTTCAGGTTCCGCAGGAAGGTAACAGCGCCCTCGTTCACGCCGCGGTTGGGGTCGCCCTGCCAATAAAGGGCGCGGGAGATGGCATCCATCCGGATGCCGTCGCAGTGGTAGACATCCATCCAAAGGGCAGCGGCGCTGTTCAGGAAGCTGCACACCTCCCGGCGGTAATAGTTGAAGTTGCAGGTGCCCCACTCGCTGTGGCCCACATCGCTGTCGTACTCGTAGAGGTGGGTGCCGTCAAAGTTGGCGAGCGCGTCGCCGTTGGCGGCAAAGTGGACGGGCACAAAGTCCATGATGACACCAATGCCCATCCGGTGGCAGGCGTTGACAAAGGCCGCAAAGTCGGCGGGGTCGCCGTAGCGGCTGGTGACAGAGAAGTAACCGGTGGTCTGGTAGCCCCAGCTGCCGTCAAAGGGATGCTCTGCCAGCGGCAGCAGCTCCACATGGGTGAAGCGGTGATCCAGCAGCCAGGGGATCAGCTCCCGGGCCAGCTCCCGGTAATTGTACCAGCCGTCCGAGCCGTCCTCACGGGTGGCGTTGGGCTTGTGCTTCCAGCTGCCTGCATGGAGCTCGTAGATGTTCAGGGGCAGGTTGCGGCACTTGTCCCGCCGCTCCATCCAGCTGGAATCGTCAAAGGCAAAGTCCATCCGGGCCAGTCTGCTGGCCGTGCCGGGCCGCAGCTCGGTGGAAAAGGCGTAGGGGTCAGCCCGCATCACGGTGCTGCCATCCTTGCCGTGGATGCGGTATTTGTACAGCTCTCCCTCGGCAAGGCCGGGCACAAAGCCGCTCCACACGCCGGTGTCAGCCTTCTGCATGGGAACGCCCGGCCCCCAGCCGTCAAAGCCGCCGCAGATCTCCACAGCCACGGCCCCCGGGGCCCACACGGCAAACCGCCAGCCCTCCTGCCCAAAGTCATCCCGGCAGGGGTGCGCGCCCAGCACACGGTAGGCATCAAAGCATTCGCCCGCAAAGAACGAGCGGTCGATGGTGGGAAAATTCATGCAGATTTCTCCTTTTCTCAACGGGATACACCCGGTCATATTTACCAATAATTTTTGATCAAAATCGTCACACTTGCTGATTTTGACAGAGACTATGCAGAAAATTTATCAAACATCCACACAATTGGCGGAGTTTGTGGTATACTGAGCCTGCCGCTGCTGGGCGGCAGAAGAAATGATATGGGAGAGAGTAACTATGGCATGGTATGATACCGCAGTTTTTTATCACATTTATCCGCTGGGCCTGTGCGGCTGTGCGCACGAAAACGACGGCCAGCCCACACCGGGCGCGTTCGCAAAGCTGAACGCCTGGGCCGAGCACGCCTCCAAAGACCTGGGCTGCACGGCCATTTATATCGGCCCGCTGTTCGAGAGCGGCTCCCACGGCTATGATACCATCGATTACCGCCGGGTGGATCGCCGCCTGGGCACCAACGAGGAGTTCAGGGAGTTCGTGGCCAACTGCCACGCCAGGGGCCAGAAGGTCATTGTGGACGGTGTGTTCAACCATGTGGGCCGGGACTTCTTTGCCTTCAAAGACCTGCAGGCCAACCGCGAGAACGCCCGTTATAAGGACTGGTTCTGCGATGTGAACTTCTGGGGCAACAACGAGTACAACGACGGCTTTTCTTACGGCAACTGGGGCGGCTTCAACCTGCTGGTCAAGCTGAACCAGCGTAACCCCGAGGTGCAGAACTACCATTATGATACCATCCGCTTCTGGGTCGATGCATTCGACATTGACGGCATCCGGCTGGATGCAGCGGATGTGCTGGACTTCGACTTTATGAAGGGTCTGCGCCGCCTTGCCAACGAGGTCAAGCCTGAGTTCTGGCTGATGGGCGAGGTCATCCACGGCGATTACAGCCGCTGGGCCAACCCTGAAATGCTTCACTCTGTTACCAACTATGAGCTGCACAAGGGCCTGTGGAGCGGCCACAACGACCACAACTATTTTGAGATCGCACACACCATGCGCCGCCTGCAGGGGCTCTGCCACGACACCCGGCTCTATACCTTCTCGGACAACCACGATGTGGAGCGCCTGCCCAATAAGCTGCGGAACAAGGCGCACATCCGGCACATTGCAATTCTAGTATACACGCTTTGGGGCATCCCGTCCATCTATTACGGCTCCGAATTTGGCATCGAGGGCAAAAAGGAGTGGGGCAGTGACTGGCCCCTGCGCCCCTGCCTGGAGCTGGACAAATTCCGGGATGACCTGACCACCAATCCCGTCACCAGTGTGTACGCCGCATTGGGCAGGCTGAAGGCCGAATACCCGGCCCTGAGCTGGGGCGAGGTGAAGGAGCTCCAGCTGACCACCCAGTGCTATGCCTTTGCCCGGGTGCTGGATGGAAAAGCCCTGGTGGCTGTATTCAATAACGGTGACAGCCCGGCGGAGATGGAGTTCCAGCTGCCGGTGGAGGCCAACGCTGCAACGGACCTGCTGGCCGATACCGTGGGCGCTGAGAATGTGATGGTCAGCCTTGCATCTGGCCGGATGAAGGTCCAGCTGCCCTCCAATTACGCCACGGTCCTGCGTCTGGATTGACAGGACACCTGTCATGCACTATTATAATAGGGAAAAATGCTGACAGGGGGAACAACAATGAACGCAGCACAGCGCCGGGAAAAGATCTTGCAACAGCTCCATGGGGCCAGCGCACCCATCAGTGCCAGTGCACTGGCCGCAAAGCTGGGGGTCAGCCGCCAGATCGTGGTGGGGGACGTGGCCCTTCTGCGGGCAGGCGGGGCCGAAATCGAGGCCACCCCGCGCGGGTATCAGCTCCACCCGACCCCCGGCGGCTACACCGGCATCCTGGCCTGTGTGCACAAGACTGCCGATGAGATGCGCACCGAGCTTTACACGGTGGTGGATCAGGGAGGCGTGGTGGTCGATGTGGCGGTGGAAAACCCGCTTTACGGCGAACTGCGGGGCAACCTGAACCTTGCCAGCCGATACGATGTGGACACCTTTATCACCCAGGCAGCCAATACCCCGGAGTGCCTGCTCAGCCGGATGACCGGCGGCGTGCACCTGCACACCCTCCGCTGCCCGGATGAAGAAACATTCCAGAGGATCGAAGCCGCATTGAGAGAGAAAGGGATTCTCTATTGATATTGTAAGAAAACTCGAACAAACTGTCTATCCCCGAAAAACGAAAAGCGTTGGATATCCAACGAAACAATGAAAGTGGTGGATTATTTTGGACATCCGCATTGAAAAGACTGACCGCGCCATCGAAAAGGCATTCATGGAGCTGCGTGCCCGCCAGCCGCTGGAGAAGATCAGGATCAAAGACCTGTGCACACTGGCCAAGGTGAACAAATCCACCTTTTATGCCCACTATGAGGATATCTATGAGTTGTCCAGCCGGTTGGAGAACAAGCTCATCCATGTCATTCTGGATAGTGTGCCCAATGTGGGGCTTACCGCTGCACACACAGAGCAGCTGACCCGTGAACTGTTCCATGCCTTTGTTCAGAACCAGGAGGCGGTGAACATCCTTTTCTCCGGGGCAAGGCAGGGGATCTTTGCCAACTGCATTGAAAAGGGTCTGCGAGACCGTCTGGCTGCCAAAGACCCCACCTTTGCAGCGGACCCCGACCGGGGCATCCTGCTTTCCTTCTGCGTGCAGGGCTGCTTCTATGCCTTTGCCAACAACAGCGGCCAGATGGACGTGGAACATCTGGTCGATCTGCTGGCTGTGATCGCCAAGGCGGCGCAAAGCCTGAACCGATGACAGAATCGTAATAATGAGAAAGGCTCCTGCGAAAGCAGGAGCCTTTCTCATTTAAAATACATGGGAACCGGTTCTTTTTATTGTTTCAATTCATGGCTCCGGCCTTTATGAACATCTGTTCGACCTGCGCGGCGAGCAGGCTGTGCTCCGGCGCTTCCAGCAGAGGGTCTGCGGCCAGCAGAGCGGCGGCCTCGGCCTGGGCGGCGTGAAGGGTGCGGGTGTCGTTCATCAGGTCGGCAATCTGCAGGGTGGGCAGGCCGTGCTGTCGGCTGCCGAAAAAGTCGCCGGGGCCGCGGGTCTCAAGGTCGAACTGCGCCACGGCGAAGCCGTCCGAGGTAGAGCAGAGGAACTTGAGCCGCTTCTGGACGCTCTCGGCGGTGTTGTCGCTGACAAGGAAGCACCAGCTCTCGGCGGCACCCCGGCCCACGCGGCCCCGCAGCTGGTGCAGGGCACTCAGGCCGTAGCGCTCGGCATTCTCGATGACCATGACGGTGGCGTTGGGGACATCCACGCCCACCTCGATGACAGTGGTGGATACCAGTGCGTCCAGCCGGCCGGCTTTGAAATCGTCCATTACAGCGGCTTTTTCTTTTGGCTTGAGCTTACCGTGCATCAGGCCGACCCGGCGGTCGGGGAGAAGGGCTTTGGCAATGTCCTCGTAGTAACTCTTTACGGCGTTCAGCCCGCCGTCCGGCGTGTCCTCGATGGCGGGACAGACGATATATACCTGCCGTCCGGCTCCGATCTCCCGGTCAAGAAAGCCGTAGAGATCCCGCCGCTTTTTTCCGGTGATGCACCGGGTCTTGACGGGCTTGCGGCCCGGGGGCAGCTCATCGAGAATGGAAATGTCCAGATCGCCGTAGATCAGCAGGCCCAGTGTGCGTGGAATGGGCGTGGCGCTCATCACCAGCAGATGGGGGTTCGTAGCCTTTTCGGCCAGCATTCCGCGCTGGCGCACGCCAAAGCGATGCTGCTCGTCCACCACAGCCAAACCCAGCCGAGCAAACTCCACGCCCTCGCTCAGGATGGCGTGGGTGCCCACCACAAGGTCGGCCTCGTCACTGCGGATAGCAGCCAGCGTGGTGCGGCGGGCGGCGGCCTTCATGCCGCCGGTCAGCAGGGCCACACGCATTCCGAAGGGGGCCAGCATCCGGTTCAGATTCTCTGCATGCTGAGCGGCAAGGATCTCGGTGGGGGCCAGCAGGGCCGCCTGGTATCCGCTGCGGATGCAGGCCCAGATGGCGGCGGCGGCAACCAGCGTCTTGCCGCTGCCCACATCGCCCTGCAAAAGGCGGTTCATGGAGGTGCTGCCGGACAGATCGGTCAGAATTTCGTCTACGGCCCGGCGCTGGGCACCGGTGGGGGAGAAGGAGAGCGCTGCCCAGAAGGGGGCCGGGTCGAGCCGCTGCATGGGTGCACCGGTGGAGGCGCTGCCCCGGTTCTTCATCCGCCCAATGCCCAATTGGAGCACCAGCAGCTCCTCATAGATGAGCCGCCGCCGGGCCGCAAAAGCCTCCTCTTCCGTGGCAGGGCAGTGGATGGCCCGCACAGCATCGGCCTTGGAGAGCAGGCGGTATTTTTTCAGCATCTCCTCTGGCAGCGGGTCGGGCAGGAGTTCCGCATGGGGGAGCAGCTGCCGGATGCATTTTGCAATTACGGTGCTGGAAAGCCCCTCGGTCTGGGGGTAGACGGCCTCGAAGGGAGCGGCGGTGATCTGTGCCGCCGTGCGCACCTGCGGGTTGACCATCTGACGGCGAAGCATCCCGCCGGTCACGATGCCCTCAAAATAGTATTCCTGCCCCAGCTCCAGCTTCTGGGTGGCATAGGGATTGTTGAACCAGGTGATCTCCAGGCTGGAAACATCATCCCCGGCGGTGATGCGCTCCATCTGCCGCCCGCCCGGCAGGATGCGCCCGGCAGGTTTGGCGAACACCTCGGCCTTCACCACGCACTCGGTGTCTGGCGGGGCCTCGGCAATGGAGTAGGGACGGGAAAAATCGATGTACCGCCGGGGATAGTGGCAGAGCAGATCGGCCAGTGTCACGATGCCCAGCTTCTCGAACCGCTCGGCGGTCTTGGGCCCCACGCCCTTGAGGTAGCGCACCGGCGTGTCCGGGGTCAGGGTGGTGTGATGTTCAGCGGGCATGGCAGGCCCTCCTTTCCGCAAAAATAGTATCCTCATTGTAACACGGGAACGGGGAAAAATCTGCCTTACAAAATTCGCTTTTGAAGATCCTCAACAGAAGGCAGCTGCTTTTCAAACTCTTCCGGCAGGCAGCTTGTGATACGGTATGCGCTGACTCCGATGGGTTTGCTCATATCTTTAAGGGAGTACTCTGCAACCAGATCGTTCTTGCTTTTGCAGAGAAGAAGGCCGATGGAAGGGTGATCCTGCTCTTTTTTCAGTAATCCATCTACCGCAGAAAGATAGAAATTGAGCTGTCCGGCATACTCTGGTTTGAATTCACCGGTTTTCAATTCGATCACAACATAACAGCGCAGGCTCAGATTATAAAACAGCAGGTCGATATAAAAATCATCACCGCCGACATTCAGATGATACTGGTTGCCCAGAAAAGCAAAGCCAGTGCCCAGCTCCAGCAAAAGCTTGGTGACATCTTTGACAAGAGCCTGCTCGATATCCCGCTCAAGCATATTTTCTTTCAAAGGGATAAAATCAAAGAGATAGGGGTCTTTCATCGTTTGCAAGGCAAGCTCACTTTGCGAGGCGGGCAGACGAGCTTCAAAATTTGTGATTTTTGATGCAATGGCCTGACGTTGATATAATCCACCCTCGATCTGATGAATCAAAACATTCCGAGACCAACCGTTTTCAATGACTTTTTCAGCGTACCATAGGCGTTCTTCTGGTGAGGAAAGCTTATCCAGGAGAACGGTATTGTGTCCCCACGGAATTTGTGCAACAGGCTGTTGCACAAATTCCTCGTCAGGGTAAGCAAGTGCAAATTTTGCCATATACTTCAAGTTCCGAACGGAATAACCGGAAGCGTCCGGAAAAGCAAGTTTGATATCGGTAGAAAGGCTTTCAATGAATTTGCTGCCCCAGGTCTTATGTGCATTGATCGTATTGCCGATCGTATGATAGAGAAGCAGAAGCTCCCGGTTGACACTGACAGATGCGCGATACTGCGCCGCGCGAATTTCCTGCTTGATGGATTCAACGGTATTCAGATATTCGCTGGAATTCAAGAGCACTTTGCCGGCCCCCTTCGCAAAAATAGTATCACCATTGTAACACGGGAACGGGGAAAAAGAAAAGCAAAACAAAAAATCCCGGAAGCCACAGCTTCCGGGAACTTTTGGAGGTGACGACCAGATTTGAACTGGTGGATGAGGGTTTTGCAGACCCTTGCCTTACCACTTGGCCACGTCACCATATTTAGGAGTAGGATTCCACTCCTGTTGGAGCGGCCGACGAGGCTCGAACTCGCTACCTCCACCTTGGCAAGGTGGCGCTCTACCAGATGAGCTACGGCCGCATATTGGTGCATTTACCCTTGCACCACAGGGAAAGACGACCCGGATCGGGCTCGAACCGACGACCCCCAGCGTGACAGGCTGGTGCTCTAACCAACTGAGCTACCGGGCCATATTGGAACAACGATTGCTGCTCCATTATGGAGCGGCCGACGAGGCTCGAACTCGCTA
>OOAI01000095.1_pt1 | contig 69186 bp, 66 predicted proteins | sample 1671191 | NCBI WGS metagenome assembly OOAI01 (sample SAMN06348131, study PRJEB24527) | human gut metagenome | biome: human gut; feature: ankylosing spondylitis patient; material: feces | host: Homo sapiens | place: China | collected 2015-10 | reverse complement strand
CAGACCGTTGGGGCCGCTTAATTCGTTTTTTGTCTAACTTTTGGGGTTCATTTCAGGAATGCAGCGGGACATTGCTTTTATGCGGAAAATTATACCTGATGGGCTTCCAGCCAGTCGGTCATCTGCTGGGCGATGCCCTTGATGCTGCCGTCCTCAAACGGCACTTTCAGGCCGGCAGTCTCCAGCAGCTCGGTGTAGCTGGCCAGACCGGCACGGCGCACCAGGCGCAGGTAGCGCTCCCAGGCGTCCTTGTGGTCGGTGAGGCTCAGCAGGAAGAACTGCAGGGCGGCCATGGTGGACAGGCAGTAGTCGATATAATAGAAGGGGCACTCGTAGATGTGCAGCTGGCGCTGCCACCCGGCACCGCGGCCATAGAAGGGCAGGTTGTCGAAGTCGATCCAGGGGCGGTACTTCTTTTCCAGCTTGAGCCACTCGGCGTTGCGCTCGTCCGGGGTCAGGTCCGGGTTCTGGTACATGATGTGCTGGAACTCGTCCACTTCGCACCCGTAGGCCAGGAACACAAAGCTGTCCTCGGCGTGAAGCAGGGCATACTTGTCGGTGTCCTTGCCGAACAGCAGGTGGTGCCAGGGAGCGGTGAGGAATTCCATGGCCATGGAGTGGATCTCGGCGCTCTCCATGCCGGGGCATTCCAGGTCGGCGGGCACATTGGGGTCGCGCTCGGCCACATAGCCCTCAAAGGCGTGGCCGCACTCGTGGGTCAGCACGTCCACGTCTGCAGAGGTGTTGTTCCAGTTGGCAAAGATAAAGGGGGCCTTGTAGGTGGGCAGGCTGGTCATATAGCCGCCGGACATCTTGCCGGGGCGGCTCTCCACGTCGAACAGCTCGTTGTCCTGCATGAAGTCGATGAACTCCGCCGTCTCCGGGCTCAGCTCGTGGTACATGGTGCGGGCGGCATCCATGCGGGCCTGATAGCCGGGGATGGGCTTGGGGTTGCCGTCCTTGAAGATGATGGGCAGGTCGGTAAAGGTGGGGTGCTCGATGCCGGTGCGCTTGGCGCGCATGGCCATCACCTTCTGCAGCAGGGGCACCACGTCGTTGGCCACCTGATCGCGGAAGGCCTTGATCTCCTTGGCACCGTAGCCGATGCGGTTCATCCGCACATAGGACAGCTCGCTGTAGTCCTTGTAGCCCAGCACATGGGCCTGCTGGTTCAGATTTTTGACGATCTTGCCGTACAGGTCATCCAGCTCGGCGCGGTGGGCGTCGAAATACCCAGCCTCGGCCTCATAAGCGGCACGGCGCACGGCAGGGTCCAGATCCTCTTTGTAGGGGCCCAGCTGGGGAATGGTGAGCTGCTTGCCGTCCAGCTCCACCAGCGCGCCGCCGTAGATCTGCTGGTACTGGCTGACCAGTGCGTTGAACTCCTTCTGCAGGTCCACGGTGCGGTCGTCCATGCCCAGCACGGCATTCTTCATGCCGGCCACACAGGTGGTGCCGAAATGCTCCGTCAGGGCGTCCACATGGGGGTTCGACAGGAAGGCCCGGCTGATCTCTACCTGGGCATTGGCCACGGCGGGGCCGTTGGCGTCAAAGAAATCCTGTTCAGCCTTCCAAGAAGCGTCGCGGGTGTCGCAGGTGTAGTGGATATTGGCCAGCTGGGAGGCGGTGGTGTAGTCGGCAAAAGCGCGGCTCTGCTCGTAGTACACGGCCACCAGTGCGTCGCCGTCCGGGGCAGCTGCGGCCTTGGCGGCCAGAGCTTTGCAATCGGCCAGCAGGGCGTCGATGTCCGGGCGGGTATAAGTCATTTCGCTGAATTTCATGGGAGTGAGTTCCTTTCCGGGAGCGGGGCTCCCTTGTACATCTCTTGTGCCCATCTTACCACGTTCTGCCCAAAAAGAAAAGGGGTGTGCAGGCGAAGAAAGCCATACTACTGTGCAGCATAGACAAAAATAAGAACGCTGCCTTGGCAAAGCTGTCGGTTTCTGCGGTTGCGGGGGCGGGGAAAAAGGGCTATAATAAAACCATCAACAGAGTAAGATCCTGTGCGTTAAGTGCCGCATCAACGGGGAGTTGTGCTGTGGACGAAGGTGTACCCGCGGTACAGGATCTGCATCCCGCTGCTGCATGGACTTGGGTGCAGGCGAGACGGTCTGCCGCCTTGCCCGGAAGTGAAATTTGTTGGATTCACGCCCTCCTTTGTGCGGTTTGTCGCGCAGGGAGGGCGTTTTGCGTCTGCCCTGCTGGTTCCTTTCAGCCGAAAGGGGAGGACAATTGATATGAACAATCCATCCAGAACTTCCGTCCGCACACTGGTCATGCTGGCATTGCTGGTGGCCATGAGCATCGTGTTCAGCCGGGTGCTGAGCATCTCCACCGGCTTTGTCCGGTTCAACCTGGGCAGCCTGCCGGTGCTGCTGGCCGCACTGCTGTTCGGGCCCGGGGCAGGCTTTGCCGTGGGCGCGGTGGCCGACATCATCGGCGGCGTGCTGGCCGGTTATGCCATCAACCCGCTCATCACGCTGGGTGCCGGTGCCATTGGTCTGGTGGCGGGCTATGCCTGGCAGAAGCTGCCGGACTACCGCACCGGCCTGCGGCTGAGCATCAGCGTGCTGCTGGGCCACTTTGTGGGTTCCATGGTGATCAACTCGCTGGCGCTGCGCATCTTCTATGGCTACGCATGGAGCGTGCTGCTGGCCCGCATCCCCAATGCGCTGGTGCTGAGCGCGGTGAACATCGTCCTGCTGCGCATCCTGCTGGAAAACCGCAGCCTGATGAAGCTGGCAAAGAAATAAAACGAGAACGATTGAAAATGGCTCCGCGTGCGCTGCGCCATAGCCAGAGGAATGAATTTTCTTTTTGTCAATGGGAAACGACTGCGGTCGTTTCCCATTGATCTGTTCACGAAAAGGGGTCGGTACGGGAAATGCTGTTGCCCGCTGCGACCCCACCTGTGAAAAAGCAACTCCGGAAAATCCGCAGATTTTCCGGAGTTGCAAATTTAAAAATAATATTTCCGCTCAATATGCCCAGAGCACAGCGGAGGGCATTCAAAATCATAAAGAGGCAGTATCTATGAACTACGAACAGGCAATGGAATACATCCACGCGGTGCAGTGGGCCGGGCACAAACCCGGCCTGAGCCGCACCCGCACCCTGCTGGCCGCGCTGGGCGACCCCCACAAGCGGCTCCGGTTCGTCCATGTGGCGGGCACCAACGGCAAGGGCAGCACGGCGGCCATGCTGGCGTCCTGCCTGCAGGCAGCCGGGTACCGGGTGGGCCTGTTCACCTCGCCCTTCATCAACCGCTTCAATGAGCGCATCCAGGTGGACGGGCAGCAGATCCCGGACGAGGAACTGGTGCGGCTGGTGGAGCGGGTGCAGCCTGCCGCCGATGCCATGGCCGATGTGCCCACCGAGTTCGAGATCATCACCGCGCTGGGGATGCTGTATTTTGCCCGCAAACAGTGCGACATCGTGGTGCTGGAAGTGGGCTTGGGCGGCACGCTGGATTCCACCAACGTCATCGAGAATCCGGAGTGCGCCGTGATCACCGCGCTGGGTATGGACCACGTCAGGGAGCTGGGCCCCACGCTGGCCGATATTGCCGCCGCCAAGGCGGGCATCATCAAGCCGGGCTGCCCGGTGGTGAGCTACGGCGGGGTCCCGGAGGCCGATGCGGTCATCCGGCGGGTGGCTGCAGAGCAGAACGCGCCCCTGACCGAAGTAGATTTCCACAACCTGCAGATCGACGGTGGAGATCTGGACGCAGTCACCTTTGATTTTGACGGGCTGGACGGGGTGCACCTGCCCCTCATCGGCAGCTACCAGCCCCGCAACGCGGCGGTGGCCATCACCACCCTGCGGGTGCTGCGGGCCAAAGGCTGGAACGTGCCGGAAAGCGCCATCCGCACCGGATTGGAGACCGTGCAGTGGCCGGGCCGCTTTGAGCTGCTGCGGCATGCCCCGGCCTTCCTGCTGGACGGCAGCCACAACGCCCACGGCATGCGGGCCACGGTGCAGAGCCTGAAGGACCGCTTCCCCGGCGAGAAGTTCGTGTTCCTGGTCAGCATCATGGCCGACAAGGACGTGGACGAGATGCTGCAGCTGCTGGCCCCGCTGGCAAAGCAGTTCGTGACTGTGGCGGCCCACACGCCCCGTGCCATGCCGGCGGAAACGCTGGCGGAGCACATCCGGGCCTATGGCTGCCCGGCGGAGGCTGCAGGCAGCATCGAAGCCGGTGTGGCCCGGGCCATGGAACTTGGCGGCACCGGGCCGGTGTGCGCGCTGGGCACCCTCTATTTTTCCGGTGACGTCCGGCAGGCATTTGCCGCGCAGACAAAAGGCTGACGCTGCACAATAGGATCCGATAAAAAAGAAAAAGCGGTGACCCGTGCAGGTTGGGTCATCGCTTTTCTTGCCCCTTGCGGGGCAGGCAGGGTAAATGATAAGAAGGTAAATGAAGAAAATAGCAGAAATCAGGGGACAAAGGCCGGATGGTAGAAGATGGGTACGTTTGTATCCAACGAAATGCCTTTGTTGGATACAACATACCACGTTTGCCGGAAAATTACAAGAGGATTTTTAAATTTTTTGAACAAAACACACGGGAAATCGCATTTTTGTAGGAACGCACAAATTTGATGGAAAGTTCCCGGCAAACTGACGAACAAGCCCAAAACGGGCGGCAGACAGCCCCGCCGGGCGTGCAAAGACGATTCTTTACAACATGGGGCGGGTGTGTTAAGATGAATGCGTATGTAAAATCGAGGGGCCTGCGCACCGCGCAGGAAGAGCGCGGGCAATGCGGCCCGTGCAGGAGAGGAGTTCAATGATGCAGCAAACAGCACGCAGCGGGGAAAAAGCGCCGCTGTTCGGCGGACGGAAACCGCTGTTTACCCAATCACAATTGTTGAAGCTCACCTGGCCGCTGCTGGTGGAGCAGTTCCTGGCCGTGACGGTGGGCATGGCCGATACCATGATGGTGTCCCGCTGCGGCGAGGCCGCCATTTCCGGCGTCAGTCTGGTGGACATGATCAACAACCTGATCATCGTGCTGTTTTCGGCACTGGCCACCGGCGGTGCCGTTGTGGTGAGCCAGTTCCTGGGCGCAAGGGAACAGAAGAGCGCCAACAAGAGTGCCGGGCAGCTGATCCTGCTCAGCGGCATCCTGGGCCTGGGCGTGGGGGTGCTGTGCTTTGTGCTGGCGCGGCCCATGATCCGGCTGTTCTACGGCTCCATTGACGCCGATGTGCTGGATGCCGGTACGTTGTACCTCAAGATCATTGCGGTCAGCTACCCGTTTCTGGCGCTGTACAACGCGGGCGCGGCACTGTTCCGCAGCATGGGCAACTCCCGGATCTCGATGCAGATCAGCGTGCTGATGAACATCATCAACATCGTGGGCAACGCGGTGTGCATCTTTGGCCTGAAAATGGGCGTGGATGGCGTGGCATGGCCCAGTGTGGTGTCCCGTGTGGTGGCGGCCGTGCTCATTCTGGGCAAGTGCTACCAGAAGGGCCACGCGCTGCAGGTGCCCAGGACCGTGCAGCTGGACGTCGGCATGACCCGGCGCATCCTGGGCATCGGCATCCCGTCCGCCTTTGAGAACAGCCTGTTCGAGGCCGGACGCATCCTGGTGGTGAGCATGATCTCCACGTTCGGTACGGTGCAGATCGCTGCCAACGCGGTGGCCAACAATCTGGACGGCATGGGCGTCATCCCCGGCAAAGCCCTGAGCCTTGCCATGATCACCGTGGTGGGCCAGTGCGTCGGTGCGCGGGACTACGAGCAGGCCGTGCACTACACCCGCAAGCTCACTTTGTGGGCTTACCTGACCATGGGCCTGTTCAACGGGGCCATTCTGCTGTTTTTGCGGCCGCTGGTGGGCATCTATGAGCTGTCCGGTGCCACCATGGAGCTGGCCATCCAGCTTGTGACCATCCATGCGGGCTGCGCCATCTTTTTCTGGCCGCTGTCCTTCGTGCTGCCCAACGCTCTGCGCGCCGCCAACGACGTGAAATTTACCATGATCGTGTCCATCCTCAGCATGGCCGTGTGGCGGCTGGGCTTCAGCTACCTGCTGTGCGTGCGCATGGGCTGGGGGGCCATGGGCGTGTGGATCGCTATGGTCATCGACTGGCTCTGCCGTGTGACCTGCTTTGTGACCCGCTTCCGCAGCGGGGTATGGAAAACCAAGTATCACGCATAAAACAAAAAGGGAGGACCCTTTGCATGAAACTCATCAGCTGGAATGTGAACGGCCTGCGGGCCTGCCTGACCCACGGCTTTGCCGACAGCTTTGCCGCGCTGGACGCCGATATTTTCTCGGTACAGGAGACTAAGATGCAGCCCGGTCAGGCGGATTTTGCCCCAGAGGGCTACACAGAATATACATACTCGGCCGAGAAAAAGGGCTACTCCGGCACGGCCTGCTGGTGCAGGCAGGTGCCGCTGGCCGTGACCACCGGTATCGGGCTGGAGGAGCATGACCACGAAGGCCGGGTGCTCACGCTGGAATACCCGGGCTTTTATCTGGTGAACTGTTACACCCCCAACAGCCAGGACGGGCTGAAGCGGCTGGACTACCGCATGACCTGGGAGGACGCTTTCCGCGCCTACCTGCTGGGGCTGGACGCGAAAAAGCCGGTGATCCTATGCGGCGACCTGAACGTAGCCCACACCGAAATGGACATCAAGAACGCAAAGACCAACCGGATGAGCGCAGGCTTTACCGACCAGGAGCGGGCCAAGATGACCGAGCTGCTGGCGGCCGGGTTTGCCGACAGCTTCCGGGTGGTGCACCCGGATGAGGTGAAGTACAGCTGGTGGAGCTACCGTTTCCATGCCCGCGAAAAGAATGCGGGCTGGCGCATCGACTACTTTATCGTCTCGCAGCGCATCGCAGATAAGATCCGCGCCGCCGAGATCCACAACGAGGTGTTCGGCTCGGACCACTGCCCGGTGGAGCTGGACATTGACCTGTAAAGGAGAAGCTATGCTCAAGAATTATCTGCTGGTGTTTTTCATCTCCATGGTGCCCATCGTGGAGCTGCGCGGAGCCATTCCCATTGGGCTGGGTCTGGGGCTTCCGGCACTGCCCACCTACTTTTTGTGCGTGCTGGGCAACATGCTCCCGGTGCCCTTTATCTACCTGTTTGCCCGGAAGTTTTTGATCTGGGGCTACCATAAGCCCCTCATCGGGCCCATCTGTCGCTTTTGCATCAACAAGGGCGAAAAGGGCGGCCGTGCACTGGAGGCCAAGGCGGGCCGCGGCCTGACCTTGGCGCTGCTGCTGTTCGTGGGCATCCCGCTGCCGGGCACCGGTGCCTGGACCGGCACGCTGGCGGGGTCCATCCTGGATATGAAGTTCAAGGATGTGCTGGTGGCCTGCATGGGCGGCGTATTGCTGGCCGGGATCATCATGGGTCTGGCCAGTGCGGGCCTGCTGGGTGCGTTGAGCGGTCTGTTTGCCGTGGGCTGATGGCCCAAACCTGCCGCCGCTTTGTCGTGGAAATTGCCCATAGCATTTCTGCCCCGAGTGTGCTAGAATGAACAAGATGTGTTTGAATACAGCGGTCTGCGTGCAGCAGCCCGCCCGGAAAGGAAACGATGATCATGGATCAGGGACTGAATCAGAAGATCGACGCGTACATCGCGGAAAACAAGGAGCAGCTGCTGCAGGACATTGCCGCGCTGGTGGCCATCGACAGCGTGGAGGGCACCCCGGAAGAGGGCGCACCCTTCGGCAAGGGCCCCCGTGCCGCACTGGACAAGACGCTGGAGCTGGCAGCCGGCATGGGCCTTGCCACCCGCAACTGCGAGAACTACATGGGCTACGCAGAGCTGGCCGGTGCCGATCCGGAAAAGTATCTGGCCACCATCTGCCATGTGGACGTGGTGCCGGTGGGCAACGGCTGGACGGCCGACCCCTTCAAGATGCGCATCCAGGACGGCTGGCTGCTGGGCCGCGGCGTCTCGGACGACAAGGGCCCTATGGTGGTTGCCCTGTACGCCCTCAAGTTCCTCAAGGAGCAGGGCTATGAGCTGCGCTACCCCATCCGCGCCCTGATCGGTGACAACGAAGAGACCCACATGCAGGACGTGGAGTACTACCTGAAGAATTACCCGGCTCCGGTGTTCTGCTTTACCCCGGATGCCGAGTTCCCGGTGTGCAACGGCGAGAAGGGCCACTTTGGCGGCAAGATCGTCAGCCCGGTGTGCAACGGCGTGATCTGTGATTTTGAGGGCGGCGTGGCCAACAATGCCGTGCCGGACCGTGCCAGCGCCCTGCTGCACACCGACATCACCAAGCTGAAGAACGCCCCCAACATCACGCTGGAGCCCGCCGGGGAAGGCTGCGTGCGGGTGCGCGGCTGGGGCAAGGCCGGCCATGCCGCCATGCCGGAAGGCACCGTGAATGCCATTGGTCTGGTGGTGAACTACCTGCTGGACAATGGCCTGTGCAATGAAGCCGAGCGCGCCTATCTGGAAGCCCTGCGCAAGCTGCACGCTTCCACCGCCGGTACCGGCCTTGGCATCGACTGCGCCGACGGCCCCTTCGGCCCGCTGACCATCATCGGCGGCCGCATTTATATGGAGGAGGGCCGTCTGGTGCAGACCATCGACAGCCGCTTCCCCACCTGCACCGACGGCGACAAGCTCGCCGCACAGGTCACCGCAGCTCTGGGCAGCGGTGCACAGCTGCAGGATGTGGACGCTGCCGAGCCCTTCTACATTGAGGCCGACAGCCCCGCCATTCAGGCCTGCATCAGCACCTACAACGAGGTGACCGGCGAGGACGCCAAGCCCTTTACCATGGGCGGCGGCACCTATGCCCGCCATTTCCCCTATGCGGTCAGCTTTGGCCCCGAGCATGTGGACCTGCCCCTGCCGGAGTTCGGCGGCCCGATGCACGGTGCCAACGAGGCGGCTCCCATCGACAAGCTGCTGGAGGCTGTGAAGATCTACATCCTGGCGCTGCTGCGTCTGGAAGAGATCGACTTCTGAGGGGATGCTCATGAAGATCCTGGTCATTGACGGGCAGGGCGGCGGTCTGGGTAAACAGCTGGTAGCGGCCCTGAGCGCCCGGTGCCCCCAGGCCCAGCTCACAGCCGTGGGCACCAACAGTCTGGCCGCCAGTGCCATGCGCAAGGCGGGCGCGGTGCGCACCGCCACCGGCGAGAACGCGGTGGTGGTCAACTGCCGCCACGCGGATATCATCGTGGGGCCCATCGGCATCGTGATCGCGGATGCCCTGCTGGGCGAGATCACCCCCGCCATGGCCGCTGCGGTGTGCCAAAGCGGGGCCAAGCGGGTGCTGATCCCGGTGAACCATTGCGACAACTACATCGTCGGCGTGCCGGAACAGCCCATCGGTGATCTGGTGGCCGCTGCAGTGCAGAAGGTGACCGACCTGTGCGGCGGAAGCTCCTGCTGACCTTAGAAAACTGAAACGACAACACCCGCCGGGTGGCTTCTGCAGCAGCAGAAGGCCCGGCGGGTGTTTTTGCGTTGATGGATGCTCAGATGAGGCCGTTGTCGGCGCAGAAGTGGTAGATGCCGTCCTCGGCACAGGAGCCGCAGAGGTGGGTGGCAGCGGCCTTGAGGTCGGCAGAGCCGTTGGCCATGGCCACACAGGTGCCCACGGCCCCGAACATCTCCAGATCGTTGTTGCCGTCGCCAAAAGCCATGGCGTCGGCCTTGTCGATGCCGTAGGCCTGCAGCACGGCCGCGATGCCGTTGCCCTTGCCTCCGGCAGTGGGGATGATGTCCACGGCCCGGTCCCACCAGGCGGCGATCTTGGCTCCGTGCACATCCTGCAGGATGCGGCTGTACTCGTCCTTCCGGCCGCCCATCATGATCTGGTACACGGTGCCAGAGGCAATGGTGTCAAAGTCGGGCGTTACCGGAACGGGGATCTTGGCCACGGCAAAATAATCGTCCAGATCCTGCTCGTTGCCGTTGGCGGCAAGGGTGCTCTCGGTGGCCACGCACAGGGGGCGGCCCAGGGCGGCGGCGTTCCGGCGCAGCGTGCGCACGTCCTCTGCCGGGATGGGGCTGGCAAACAGCACCCGGTTCTTATCGTAGCAGTAGGCACCGTTGAAGGTGACCAGTACGTCAAACTGCACACCGGGGAAATCCCACAGTGGGACCGTCATGGGGGAGCGACCGGTGGCGATGGCCAGCCGGATGCCGTTTGCCTGCAGACGATGCAGGGTGTCCAGCATGAGCGGCGTCACCTGCTTTTTCTCCATGTCGATGAGAGTGCCGTCAATGTCGAAGAAGATGATCCTGGGTTTGCGCATAGAAAAGCTCCTTTCAGGCTTGTGTGGGGGCGGCAGGCTGGGCAGTACCTTCCCGCACCAGTGCAATGAATCCCTTCATCTGGGGGGTCAGCCATTTGTCCCGGTGGTAGAACAGCTGCCGGTGCATCTCCACCCGGCAGTCCGGTACGTTCAGCCGGGCCAGTGTCCCGGCGGCCAGTGCGGCACGCACGATGTATTCCGGCAAAAAGGAAAGGCCCATGCCCCGCTCCACCATCTGGCACAGCAGCGCGGCGCTGCCCAGTTCCAGATAGGGCTGCAATTGCAGGCCGTGGGCGGCCAGACACTGGTCCAGTGCATCGCGGTAGCTCATGCCCCGCTCGGTGAGCAGGAATTCCTGCTGCACCAGCTCTTCCAACGACACGGTGTCCCGGGCGGCCAGCGGATGCCCGGCGGGCGCGATGAAGCACACCGGCTCCGGTACGTCCACGGCCCGCACCAGCGTAGGCTGCAGCAGGGGATGGTCCAGCGTATAGGCCAGGTCTACCTGATTGGTGGTCAGCATCTGCAGCATGCCGTCGTCAGTGGCGGTGCAGAGCACCAGTTCCACCTGCGGGTACTGCGCGTGGTACCGCTGGAGCAGGTCGGGCAGAAAGGTGCTGCACACCGAGTCGGCCAGCGCGATGCGCAGCCGCCCGCTGATCTGCTGGGGCAGCTGCAGGGCGGCCTGCGCCTGCTCCACGGTGGCCAGCAGAGTGCGGGCGTAGCCCAGAAAGGTCTCACCGGCACCGGTCAGGCGCACGGTCTTGCCCACCCGGTCGAACAGGGGGGCACCCAGTTCCGCTTCCAGCTGGGCGATCTGGGAGGACACCGCCGACTGGGAGTAGCCCAGCTGCCGCGCTGTGCGCGAAAAGCTGTGCAGCTCGGCAATGTGCAAAAAGGTGTTGATGTTGCGCAGTTCCATAGCAGGCTCCTCAGCGGCGGGTGATGTCCCGCACGGTCAGCACGGGATCGTCTACAGTAAAGTGCACTTCCAGCCCGCCGAACTCCATGCCGTAGACCCGCGCAGGGTCGTGCTGGTAGGAGGGGCGGGGGTCGTTGGCCAGTACCCCGCGCAGGGCGTCGCGGTCGGCCTGCGGCACGGCGGCCCAGAGTTCTTCCGGGCAGGACACCTCCAACAGGTGGCGCCGGGTCTGGCCGGTAAAGCCCTCGGCAGCGTCCGGGTGACAGTCGGCGTAGGGGATATAGGGCTTGATGTCATAGATGGGGGTGCCGTCCATCAGGTCAGCCCCGCGCACCAGCAGGACGGGGCCCACCTCCGGGCGCATCTCGATGCCTTCCAGCTTCACGCTGGAAAGGCCCAAGGGGTTGGGCCGGAAGGGGGACCGGGTGGCGAACACGCCCATGCGGGTATTGCCGCCCAGACGCGGCGGCCGAACGGTGGGGGACCAGCTGTCCCGCACCGCGCCGGAGAACTGCCACACCAGCCAGATGTGGCTGAAATCCTCCAGCCCGCGCACGGCGTCGGCGCTGCGGTATTCCGGGGTAAAGATCACCTCACCCCGCAGGCTGTCCACCAGCCCGCTCTGCCGCGGGATGCCGAACTTGGTGGGAAAGGCAGTGTGGATGTGGGCAATGACCTTCAGGGTCATCTCTTCGGGTGCTGTGGGCATAGGACGCTCCTTGTTCAGTAGATTTTTTCGATGACGGTCTCCGGCGGGATGCCGTACCGGGTGCGGAAGGCCGCCAGTTCCTGCGGGGTGCGGACGAGCTGGACGTCCTCAAAATGGCCGTCCGGGTGCACAAAACCGGCCACCTGCTCCCCGGTGCAGATGCTGCACCGCAAAGCGGGCCGCTGTACGGCCGGGTCGTAGGAGGCAGACGGTTTCTTTTTGGAAAAGAACATGGCAGACCCTCCTTATATGATAGGTTATAAACCGCGGCAGAAGCCCACGGCCCGGCCCTCAATGCGGATCTCGTTCAGCTGGGGACCGGTGTAGACCATGGGCGGGCAGACGGCGGCGTTGTCGGCCAGCAGCATCACAGTGTTGCCCTGCCGGTGAAAATGTTTGAGGGTGGCTTCCTCGCCGATACGCACCGCGGCGATCTCGCCCTGCTCCACCTCCGGCTGGCAGCGGATGCAGACGATGTCGCCGTCGCAGATGGTGGGAGCCATGCTGTCGCCGTGGCAGGTCAGTGCAAAGTCGGCATGCCATGCCGCCGGAACGCCGATGTACTGCTCGATGTTCTGCTCGGCGGTGATGGGGGTGCCGCAGGCGATGGAGCCCACCAGCGGCACCATGGCCATGGCGGGCAGCGGCTCAAAGCCCGGCGGCGGGCAAGGCACATCCAGCCCCAGCAGATAGGCCGGGGTGGTCTCCAGTGCCGCGGCCAGCTCTTCCAGCTTTGCCTGCGGGATGTCGTTGACCCCTTTTTCCAGCTTGGTGATGGAGGATTTGGAGCGGTAGCCCATGCGCTGGGCCAGCTGCTCCTGCGAGAGGCCCAGTTCTTCGCGCCGCAGCCGGACGCGGGTGGAAAGTTCGGACATAGACGCCTCCGTTCAAAAACGAATGGTTGTGCGGTGAAATGGGTGCTTCTGGAGGCAGTATACCAGAAAAGTGGGCGAAAATCAACTTTTTTCGCGCGATTTTTGAAAATCGGTTGACAGATAATCAACTTGCGACTATACTACAACCAGAGATTGTTGAACGACGTGAAACCGACAAAAAAGGAGCGGAGGACATGGCCAATACCAGACTGATTGAAGAATACATCCGCGACAGCGGCTACAAGCTGCGGCATGTGGCCCGCGCGCTGAACATCAGCGAGAGCGCGCTGCACAGCAAACTGCAGGGGCAGACCCAGTTCAAACTAAACGAAGCCGAAAATCTGTCGGCGATGCTGGGAATGACGATGTCGGAGCGGGATGCCTGCTTTTTTGACACCCAGAACCGCTATGAGCGCAGCCTGGCCGCTGCAGAAAGGAGAAAGCCGAAATGACAAAACAACAGCGTGATGCCACCCGCAGCGCCCTGCTGGCCTATGGCCGGCGGCAGTGGGCGCGGTCGCCGGTGAACCGCCGGTGGGAAAAGGCCATTGAGGACAGCATGGCCTATTACAAGGAAGCGGACCCCATCCGGGCCGACCTGCTGCAGCTGCGCTATCTGCAGCACCGCAAGGAGGCCGACGTGCTGGAACAGCTGCACATCGGCCGCACGACCTACCAGAAAGCGGAACTGGACCTGCTGAGCACCATTGCGGTGTATGCCGCCCAGAACGGTGCCTTCAACTGAAGAGATGCTGATAAAATCCCATTGATTTCCGCAGCAGGAAGTCGGTGGGATTTTTGCGTCGGAAGAAAACTGCCGCGACCCGGCCAATGGAGCGGATCAATAAAAACATGCCTCGTAATATCCAAAAATACAATAAAATGTTGAAAATAACTGAAATAGTTGCTATAATGACGATGTGGATAAAAAGAGAACATGATATAGCATAATAATCCGCTTCCTGCATTTGCGGGATTGCTCCAATGATTTAGCACAATGAGGGATTTTCCCCGCATTTGCGGGGGTAACAGAAGAAAAACAGAGTAAAAATCGCTGAAAAAACGTGAAAGTCCTGTTTATGGGATGGCATGCCTGTTATTCTTTGCTTATCAGAAAATCACCGGCTGCCAATGGGAACGATGCTTTGGAGGTGGAACGATGAAACGACCGGAACGATCCTGCAAGGTACGGCGTTTTGCAGGCAAAACAGACCCGGACAACAGCAGTCTGTGGCTGCCGCTCTGGATGCATCTGCGGGACACAGCGGGCATTATGCGGTTTCTGGTGCAGCAGTGGCTGCCGGAAAGTGTGCGGCGGAATCTGGACCTGGACGAGGAACTGCTGACCCGGACTGTCGTTTTTCTGGGGTGGGTCCACGATATCGGGAAAATCACGCTGGCCTTTGCCGGCCCGATCATGAGCCTGCTGCCGGAGGCAAAACAGCGGTTGGAGGAGGATACCGAGCTCCGCTGGAACGAGCAGGAAAGGAAATTTTCCCACCATGCGCTGGCCGGGGAGGCGATCCTGCGGGAGCTGGGCTGCCCGGAAGGGTTGGCCTCGGTCGTGGGGGCACACCACGGCAAGCCGCAGGAGGCAAATAATGTTCTGGACCAGCTGGAAGACGGAGTGTACGAAACAAATTACTGGCCCAAAGGACGGAAAACATTCTGGTGGAGCTGCTGGCAGGAACTGTTCGATCACGCCCTGCAGGAAAGCGGATTTTCTGACGTGAAAGAGCTGCCGGAGCTGTCGGTCCCGACGGAACTCCTTCTGACCGGCCTGCTCATCATGGCGGACTGGATCGCCAGCAATCCCCGGTATTTCCCGCTGATCCCGGTAGAGGAACTGGGCGACGAGAGCCTTTATCCGGCCCGCACGGAACGGGCATGGCAGAAATTCGCGCCGACCCTTCCCTGGGAAGTGCAGGAGGCTGCGGCGGACCCGGCGGAGTTCCGGGAGCGGTTCGGCTTTCTTCCGAACGAAGTGCAGCAGGCTATGCTGGAGGCTGTGAACAACGCACAGGAACCGGGCATTTTTATTCTGGAAGCCCAGATGGGCGTGGGCAAAACCGAGGCCGCACTGGCAGCGGCGGAGGTTCTGGCACAGCGCTGCGGGGAGGGCGGCATCTTCTTTGGTCTGCCGACCCAGGCCACCGCCAACGGTATTTTTGGGCGGCTGCTGGACTGGGCGCAGAAACAGTCGGATGGGCTGGAACACTCCATCCGGCTGGCGCACGGCATGGCGCAGCTGAATACAGACTATTTGAAATTGCAGCAGGAGCCGGTGCCGGTGGAGGATGACGCCGACGACCCGGAGGAACGGGTGATGGTGCACCAGTGGTTTCAGGGCAGCAAACAGGCGCTTCTGGCCAACTTTGTCATTGGCACGGTGGATCAGCTGCTGATGGCGGCCTTGCAGCAAAAACATGTGATGCTGCGGCATCTCGGTCTGGCGGGCAAGGTGGTGGTGATCGACGAGTGTCATGCTTACGACGCCTACATGAACTGTTATCTGGATCGGGCACTGAACTGGCTGGGAGAGTACCGGGTGCCGGTGATCCTGCTTTCGGCCACGCTGCCCGCCAAGCGGCGCACCGAACTTGTGACCGCATATCTCAACCGGAAAACGCTGCCGGATGCACCCTGGAAAACCTGCCGCGGCTACCCGCTGCTGACCTGGACCGATGGAAAACAGGTGCAGCAAACCGGCATTCCGCTGCACACACCGCCGCGCCGGGTGACGATGGAATCCCTGACGGAGGAACAGCTGCCGGAAACGCTGCAGAACGCCCTGCGGGAGGGTGGCTGTGCAGGCGTGATCGTCAACACGGTGCGGAAAGCGCAGGACCTTGCGGCCCGCCTGCGAGAAGAGCTGCCGGAATTTGAAGTGCTTGTGTTCCACGCACAGTTCCTGATGCCTGACCGCGCCGAAAAGGAACAACGCCTGATGGAGCGCATCGGCAAGCGCTCGACCCCGGCGCAGCGCGACCGGCTGATCGTGGTGGGTACGCAGGTGCTCGAGCAGTCACTGGATATTGATTTCGATTATATGATTACGGAACTGTGCCCGATGGACCTGCTGCTGCAGCGCATCGGACGGCTGCACCGGCATCCGGGCCGGGCGCGTCCGCAGCCGGTGCAGGAAGCCCGCTGTGCAGTGCTGGACACCGGGACCGAGGAATTTGACGAGGGCAGTGCAGCCATCTATGGCGAATGGCTGCTCGGACGTACCCGGAAGCTTCTGCCGCAGGAAGTGCAGCTGCCTGCGGATATCGCCCGGCTGGTACAGGACACCTACGGCTGGGAGCCGGACTGCCTGCCCGCAGACCCGCAGAGCACAGCGGCACGGGGAACATATGAGCTGGAACAGGCCAAGAAGCAGCGCAGCGCCAAGGCTTTTGCCATTTCGTCGCCGAGAGCATGCGGTGATGCGCTGGACGACTGGATGAATGAGGTCGGGGCGACCAGCGACGCCGGTGCCCGTGCCGCTGTGCGCGACGGCGACCCGTCCATTGAGGTGCTGGTCATGATGCAGGACAGCAGCGGCAATGTCCGCTTCCTGCCCGGAGAGGGAGAAGCAGCCGGGCCCTGTGTAGCGGTGGACCAGCCCCCGCAGCCGGAAGAAGCCTTGCAGATCGCGCGGCAGAGGCTGCGTCTGCCGGGGTACTTCAGCAAGCGATGGAGCGTGCAGCAAACCATTGACGCGCTGGAAGCCGAGACCCGGAAGCATTTTGCGGCATGGCAGCTCTCCCCGCTGCTGCGCGGGGAACTGGTCCTGCTGCTGGACGAGCGCCGCACGGCACACCTTGTCGGGCAGGTGCTGCACTACGACCGTGAGAACGGCCTGACCTATCAGAAGGAGGATGAGGATGGAGACAATGGAGTTTAACCTGCTGCGAGAACCGTGGGTCCGGGTGCGGACACAGGACTGCACTGTGCAGGAAGTCTCGCTGACCGACGCACTGCTCCATGCACACGCGTATGTGGACCTTGCGGGCGAGATGCCCACACAGGACGCCGCCATGCTGCGGCTGCAGCTGGCGGTGCTGCACACGGTGTTCTCCCGCGTGGATGGGAACGGTGTACCGGCACCGTTTGAAGAAACCGAGGACGCCCTGCTGCGCTGGAGCGAACTGTGGCAGTTGGGGCACTTCCCGGAACAGCCGATCCGGGATTATCTGGACAAATGGCAGGACCGTTTCTGGCTGTTCCACCCGGAGCGCCCCTTCTGGCAGGTGCCGGAAGCGAAGATCGGCAGTCCATTCGGAGCGAAAAAGCTGAACGGAGAAGTGTTTGAAAGCGAGAATAAAAGCAGCCTATTTTCTGCCTGTGCGGGAACAGGAAAGGAAAGCATGGACTACCCGCAGGCTGCACGATGGCTTGTGTCTTTAAACAATTATGACGATGCGGCGGCTAAGAAAAAGGCAAAAGACCGGCCGCTGCCGTCGATGGGGCCGGGGTGGCTCGGCCGGATCGGTGTGATCTATGTAAAAGGCAGCAATCTGTTTGAAACACTGATGCGGAACCTGATGTTCCTGCAAGATGGCGGAGAGCTCTGGGAACCGGATGTTCCGTGTTGGGAGCTTGAGGATGCAAGAAGCGGCGAACGAACTGAGGTGGCATGCCCGGATAACTTTGCGGAGCTGATGACGATGCAGTTCCGAAGGGCCCTTTTGGAGCGGAAGGAAAACAAAGTTGTGGGCTATACGGTCTTGGGAGGAGACTTCTTTGATTCCACGAATGCATTTGCAGAACCGATGACGCTCTGGAATAAAAAAGAGGACAAAAAGACAGGGCTGGTGTATTACGATCCGCGGAAACATGAGATGGGAAAACAGCTCTGGCGGGAGTTTTCCGCTATCAGTGATAGGGGCGGCCATAAACCCGGCGTGATCTGGTGGAATACCTATTTGCAGGGCCGGAAATTGCTGAGCAGAAAAGAAATTCTACAGGTTTGTGCAGTTGGGGTGGAATACGGAGCGCAAAGTGCCTCCATGAAAGATTGTTACACAGATGCGCTTTCGATGAATCTTGAACTGCTAAATGAATTGGGCCGTACATGGCAGATCTGTGTTGACGATGAGGTGAACAACTGTGAGCAGGCTGCACGGATCGTGGGTCGTCTGGCACAAAACCTGGCCCTTGCGGCAGGGGACAAGAACGACACCGGTGCCGAAGCCGCCCGCGCGCAGTTCTATTTTGCGGTCGATCAGCCGTTCCGGCGGTGGCTGCAAGGCATTGACCCGGAGACGGATGAACCGGTCGAGAAGGCGGTCGAGTGGCAGGAGCAGGCATACCGGCTTGCGGCAGAATTGGGCAGACAGATGGTGGAGCAGGCGGGGACCGCTGCATTCATCGGGCATCGCATTCCGGATAAAAAGAATCGGGAAAAGAGTTATCTGTATACAGCGCCCAAGGCCTACAACAGCTTTCTGTATGATTTGCGGAAGCTGTACCCGAAACAGGATGAAGGAGGGACAGAATGAAAACCAATGAGGTGAAAGCCTGCGTGACACAGCAGCTGCGTCGGCTGCAAGTTCTGCCGGAGCCGCAGAGACGGGCCGAGCTTGCCGAGCTGCGCCGGGGCGTGGGGCGTCAGCCCGGAGACCTGCCTGCGTTGTGGGGCGCTCTGCTGGCCGACATGCCGGAGCAGCTGCAGGGCAGCAATGGCCCGTCAAAGGCGGAATGGGCCGTCTATACGGCGTTGACCCTGTTTGCCCTGCACCAGCAGGGGGAAGCCGGTGTTTCCATGAACCAGCCGGGCAGAACGCTGGGCGGTGCAGTGCGGCAGCTGGCCGAAAAAACGGCTGCCGGGCAGGACTGGACCGAGAGCAGCGTGCTCCGGCGGTTCAACGCACTGGCAACGGCGGATTCCATGCCGGAAGTCTCGCACCACCTGCGCGGGATGATCCAGCTGCTGCGGCGGGAAGAGATCCCGCTGGATTATCCGCAGCTGGCCGAGGATCTGTATCAATACCAGTTTGTGGACGGTGCGCCGAATGTCCGTTTGCGGTGGGGCCGGGACCTTTATGCGAGCCCCACGGAGAAAACCAAAGAGAACGAAAAGGAGAATTGAAATGGATACCAAACGCCTGTATGTTGATTTTCATGTTCTGCAGACCGTGCCGCCCAGCTGCGTCAACCGCGACGACACCGGCAGCCCCAAGACCGCTGTCTATGGCGGGGCCGTCCGTGCCCGGGTGTCCTCGCAGGCGTGGAAGCACGCCATGCGCGTGATGTTCACCGGGGAAATGAGCGATGCAGTTGAGACCGGTTACCGCACCAAGAAGGGCACGGATCTGGTGGCAAAGCAGATCAAAGCCCTTGCTCCGGATGCGGATGCCTTCAAGCTGACACAGGAAATCTTTAAGATGCTGAAGATCAAGGCTGACGAGGATGGCACCAAAGCATTGTTCTTCCTGAGCGATGCACAGGCAAAGGCGCTGGCAAAGCTGGCGGTGGAAGGCTGCAAGGACAAGAATCGGTATAAGGAGGCTTTGAAAGAGGCTCCCTCTGCGGACATGGCGCTGTTTGGCCGCATGGTGGCAGATGACCCGTCGCTGAACTACGACGCTGCCGCACAGGTGGCCCACAGCATCTCCACCCACACCGTGCAGAACGAGTTCGACTATTTCACCGCCGTGGACGACTGTGCCCCGGAGGACAACGCCGGTGCCGGGCATCTGGGCACGGTGGAATACAATTCCGCCACCCTGTACCGCTATGCGACGGTCAATGTTCTGGAGCTGGTGCGCACGCTGGGCGCAGAGCAGGCGGCACAGACGGTCCGGGCGTTCGGTGAGGCGTTCATCCGCTCCATGCCCACCGGCAAGCAGAACAGCTTTGCCAACCGCACTCTGCCGGATGCCGTTTACGTCACTCTGCGGCAGGACCAGCCGGTGAACCTCTGCGGTGCCTTTGAAAAGCCGGTGCGCAAGAGCGAAGAAGGCTATGCAGAACCGTCCAAGATGGCGCTGAAACAGTATGCAAAGGAACTCTACAATACCTTTGCAGAGGTGCCGGAGCAGAGCTTTACGGTGGGTACCGGGCTGGAAGAACTGGCACAGCCCATGCCGCTGAACACCATGCTGGCGGTACTGGAAAAGGCCGTAGAGGAGAAGCTGTCCGGGAATGAGGTGTGACCATGGCGACCTTATTGCTTCGGCTGGCTGCACCCCTGCAGTCCTGGGGTTCGGACTCCAAGTTTGAGACCCGCAAGACCGACCGGGAACCCACCAAAAGCGGCGTGGTCGGCCTGTTGGCGGCGGCGCTGGGGCTGCGCCGGGACGACACGGAGGGCCTTGCCCGGCTGAACGGCCTGCGCTTTGCCGTGCGGGCGGATCAGGAGGGCAGCCTGCTGGTGGATTTTCACACCGCCAAAAGCCGGGACACCTCCTATGTGACCTACCGCCACTATCTGCAGGACGCCGTTTTTCTGGCAGGGCTGGAAAGCGAGGACGAAGCTCTGCTGCGGGAGCTGGAAGCGGCTCTGCGGCACCCGGTCTACCCGCTGTATCTGGGGCGGCGCTCCTGTCCGCCCACCCTGCCGCTCTGTCTGGGCATCCGGCAGGGGAGCCTGCTGGACGTCCTCCGGACGGAACCCATGCAGGGACGAAAACCGGAAACAGGGAAGCTGCGCATCGTGGCCGACGCCGACCCGGCAGACCCTGCGGCAGTGCCCCGGCAGGATCTGCCGGTGTCCTTCAGCCCGGTGCACCGGCAGTACGGGTTCCGACCGGTGCGGGAATGGCGGCTGGACCGGCCGGAAATGCCGGAACCGACGGAGCACGACCCCATGGCGGAATTGCAGAATTGAGGTGAGATGCAATGTATTTGTCCCGCGCAGAACTTGACCCCACCCGCCGCAGTACCATGATCGCGCTGACTTCTCCACAGAAGTTCCACGGCGCGGTGGAAAACTCGTTCTCCGGCGAACGACGCCGCAGGCTGTGGCGGCTGGACAGACTGAACGGAAAACTGTATCTGCTGCTGCTCAGCGAGGAGCTCCCCGACCTGACCGGACTGTGTACACAGTTCGGGACGGGAGCCGCGCCGGAAACGCGCCGCTACGAGCCGCTGCTGGAACGGGTGACCCCGGGCAGCTGCTGGCAGTTCCGTCTGACGGCAAACCCGACCCGTACCCGGAAAGACCCGGCGGACCCGCTGGCGCGGGGTGCCCTGAAGCCCTGCTATCTGGAAGCGGAGCAGGAACAGTGGCTGCTGGAGCAGGCCGGGAAGCACGGCTTTGCCCTGACGGAGGGCGCTTTTCAGGTGACCCGGAAACAGACCTGTCACTTCCGGAAGAACGGAAAGCGGCCGGTCACGTTGCTGGCGGTGACCTATGAGGGCATCCTGCAGGTGACCGACCAGGAAGCGTTCCGGGAGATGCTGTGTCAGGGCATTGGCCGCGGCAAAGCCTACGGCCTTGGCCTGATGACCATCCTGCACGGAGGAAGCAGCCATGGATGATGTGCCGGGCATGATCCGCCCTGATCTGCAGGCGCTGCCGCAGGTCCGGGACCGGATGACCTTTCTGTACCTGGAACACTGCACGCTGGGCCGTCAGGACGGTGCCATCACGGTGACGGATGAAAAGGGTATCGTTCAGATCCCGGCGGCGGGCATTTCGGTGCTGCTGCTCGGCCCCGGCACCCGTGTGACCCACCGTGCCATGGAGCTGATGGGAGACACCGGCGTGGGTGCGGTCTGGGTCGGGGAGCACGGCGTGCGCTATTATGCCCACGGCCGCCCGCTGACCACCCATTCCCGGATGCTCATCCGTCAGGCGGAACTGGTCAGCAACCACCGGAAGCATCTGGATGTGGTGCGCAAAATGTATCAGCTGCGTTTTCCGGAGGAGGACGTCTCCCATCTGACGATGCAGCAGCTGCGCGGCCGGGAGGGCAGCCGTGTGCGGAACGTCTACCGCAAGGCGTCCAAAGAAACTGGCGTGCCGTGGAGCGGGCGGCTGTACCGCCCGGAGGATTTTGCATCCGGGGATCCAGTCAATCAGGCGTTGTCTGCTGCGCATGCCTGCCTGTACGGGCTGGCCCATGCGGTCATTGTGGCGCTGGGGTGTGCGCCGGGGCTGGGATTCGTGCACGTCGGGCATGAGTGCTCTTTCGTGTACGACATTGCCGACCTATACAAGGCGGAGGTAACCATCCCGATCGCATTTGAGGTGGCGGCGCAGGCCCCGGAGGACCTGCCTGCCGTCGTGCGCCGCCGTGTCCGGGATGCTATGGTGGAGCATCATATTCTGGAACGGATGGTCCACGACATCCGCTGGCTGCTGCTGACCGAAGAGGAACAGACGGAAGAGCCGGATGTGGTTTACCTCTGGGATAACAAGGTCGGTGCGGTGTCAAACGGCATCAATTACTTTGACCGGGAAGCGGGTGAGGAGCCATCGTAGTTCTGACCATGACCAACTGCCCGCCCCGCCTGCGCGGCGACCTGTCCAAGTGGCTGTGTGAGATCAACACCGGCGTTTATGTGGGCAATGTGAGCAGCCGCGTCCGGGATGCAGTGTGGGACCGTGTCTGCCAGAACCTGAAAAACGGGCAGGCGACACTGGTCTACACGGCGGCAGGGGAGCAGCGGATGGAGTTCCGCACCCACAACACCAGCTGGGAAGCTGTGGATTTTGACGGCATCAAGCTGATGCGCCGCCCGCTGCCCCAGACGCAGACCGAGGCGATGGACCTGAAACCGGGGTTCAGCAAGGCGGCAAAGTACCAGATGGCACAAAAAATGGCACAGCGGACTGCCCGAAAGCCCGGAAAAAACGATTACACGGTAATCGACCTGGAAACGACCGGCCTGCACGCGGCGACGGACTCGATCGTGGAGTATGGGGCCGTCCGGGTGCGGGACGGGCAGCCGACGGAAGAATTTTCGGCCCTGGTGCACCTGCAAACTCCGCTGCCTGCGGAGATCACGCAATTGACGGGAATCACACAGTCGGAACTGGAAGGCGGGATGGACGCGGCCGCTGCGCTGGAAGCATTTCTGGAATTTGTAGGCAAAGATGCTCTGGTGGGGTACAACCTGCAATTTGATCTGGAATTCCTGCGCGCGGCCTGTACGCGAAACCAGAAGCCGATACTGACCAACCGGAAGATCGACCTTTTGCCGCTTGCGCGGCGGAAGGTGATAGGCGTTGCCAACTTTAAGCTGCTCACACTGGTACGGCATTTTGGGCTGGCAGACAGGGTGGAGCACAGGGCCCTGCCCGACTGCCGCCTGACGCAGAGGCTCTATGCAAAACTGAATGAAACAGGCACAGGATGCAACTGAAATGGCCGATGCGATGGGATCTTTTTAGTCTTTTCCCCGCATACGCGGGGGTGATCCTGGCCGCTGATGTAGCCAGGAAATACCGCCAGCCTTTTCCCCGCATACGCGGGGGTGATCCCCGCTTGGAAAGGGGAGGGGAAAAAGCATTGAACTTTTCCCCGCATACGCGGGGGTGATCCTATCTGCATTTCCTGCCCACTAGAGGGCATAGCCTTTTCCCCGCATACGCGGGGGTGATCCCCATTCGGATCCGGCTATTACTTTGCTTTACGCCTTTTCCCCGCATACGCGGGGGTGATCCCAACGCCCTGGGGCTTGCAGACGTACTTTGTGACTTTTCCCCGCATACGCGGGGGTGATCCCCCGCAGGCGGCACACGATCTGGACAAGGCCCGCTTTTCCCCGCATACGCGGGGGTGATCCAAATATCTTGCAGGTCGATTTCTCCCAACTGTACTTTTCCCCGCATACGCGGGGGTGATCCCTGCCTGCCGTGTCCTCTGGTGAGAGGTATGCACTTTTCCCCGCATACGCGGGGGTGATCCCCGACTTTACTTTGTGCGTTCTTCGGCCCTTCTCTTTTCCCCGCATACGCGGGGGTGATCCCATGAATTATGCGCAAAATTTCTTTGCGCATAACTTTTCCCCGCATACGCGGGGGTGATCCCATAAGGGAGCAAAAGACAATGACAAGCACAATCTTTTCCCCGCATACGCGGGGGTGATCCCCTTGACATCCACCTCATAACCAGCGATGGTAACTTTTCCCCGCATACGCGGGGGTGATCCTAATCAGAGCGAACAAAACACGGGACAAAAAGTCTTTTCCCCGCATACGCGGGGGTGATCCCTACTCCTATGCACAGAGCTACTCGAAGCACTGCTTTTCCCCGCATACGCGGGGGTGATCCCCCATCTGTTTTAGCATGGATCCGCTGTTAAACTTTTCCCCGCATACGCGGGGGTGATCCCTCCGTCCAGCAGGCGCACCGGCTTGTGCGCTCCTTTTCCCCGCACACGCGGGGGTGATCCCGTCATGCGCCGGTGATGCAGCATCCTATCAAGCTTTTCCCCGCACACGCGGGGGTGATCCCTACGAGAGCACTCACCGGGACGGGATCTTTGACTTTTCCCCGCACATGCGGGGGTGATCCCCGGAGGGGTCTTTTGCCGTCAACCGCAGGGCGCTTTTCCCCGCATACGCGGGGGTGATCCCATCGTCTTTGAGAATAAGACCGCCACGGCTGGCTTTTCCCCGCATACGCGGGGGTGATCCCTATGCAGGGTAAGCCGCAGAGCGGCCACCCTGCTTTTCCCCGCATACGCGAGGGTGATCCCTGTCTCGCCGGACAGCTCTTGCATATAGCATCCTTTTCCCCGCATACGCGGGGGTGATCCCTTAGCCAAGTGCAAGCGGTGGCGCGGCGCTGTCTTTTCCCCGCATACGCGGGGGTGATCCCTGTCTCGCCGGACAGCTCTTGCATATAGCATCCTTTTCCCCGCATACGCGGGGGTGATCCTAGGGGGCCGACATCCATCTGCATCAGGCTGGACTTTTCCCCGCATACGCGGGGGTGATCCCGAGTTTTTCCGGGACGAAAACGTGGACAATGCCTTTTCCCCGCACACGCGGGGGTGATCCCGGGTTCTTGGTCACGTTCGTGCCGAACTTCAGCTTTTCCCCGCACACGCGGGGGTGATCCCTTTTTTCGGTTCGCCGTTTCAAAATCCTTGCGCTTTTCCCCGCATACGCGGGGGTGATCCCAATTTGAACGGCATTTCGGCTCCGAACTATGACTTTTCCCCGCATACGCGGGGGTGACCTCAAGGGCAAGCGGCGCATGGTGTTCCTGCCGGGGAGGCTGCCGACGGACCAGAAAGCCGCCGCGGATGAAAAAATCAGGTTGTACAAATTCGACGGAAAAAGTTTGTGCAAGACTTCATATTGTAATATATGAAATTTTGTATTATCATAAATCTGCAAGCGATCTGTCTCTTGTGAGGAGGGGCGGAACGCCCAAAATACGCTTCTTTCCTGTGGAATTTCCCACGGTCCACCTGATGCGGATTGAAAGATAGGTCGAGAAGGGAAGAGCAACCATGATGAACACAAGTCTGCTCCAGAAGTCTGGTCTGGCAACGCTGCAGGTCGCGCAGATCCTGGCAGGGCTGGAACCGGGAGACCGGATCCCCACGGTGACGGAACTGAGCGAACAATGCGAGATGGCACGGGGAAATATCCAGATCGCGCTGAACAACCTGAAACAGAATCATGTGATCTGTCTGGAATCCCATGGGCAGAACGGCACCATTGCAACAGAGATCGACTATGTGGCAATGGCGCAGTATTGCAGCAATACGGGTCTGACCTGCGTGATGCCTATGCCGTATGGCCTGCGCTATGAAGGCCTGGCCAGCGGACTGTATGAGGAACTGAACCAGAAAGGGGTCACGGGTGCGATCGCATTCATGCGCGGTTCCGGCTACCGGCTGAACTGTGTGGAAGAAGGGCGCTTTCATCTGTGCGTCATGAGCCAGCTTGCATTTGAACACTATGCGCAGGAGGGCAAGGATATCCAGCTGATCGCGGCCTTTGGCCCGCAGAGCTATGTGGAACAGCATCGGGTCTTTGTCCGCCCGGACTTCAAGGGCGACTGGCAGAACTGCAAGGTGGGCGTGGATGCCTCCTCGGTGGACCAGGAGATGCTGACCCGGTTCTGTTTTGCCGATAAGCCGGTGCAATATGTGCCCATCATCTATAGTCAACTGGTGCCGTTTCTGCACAGCGGCGTCATTGATGCCGGCGTCTGGAGCGCCGATATGCTGCCGGATGGGCTGAGCTATTATCCGATGCCCCGGCTGGATGAGCAGGAAAAAGATACGGTGGCCGTGCTTGCCTGCCGGAAAAGTGATAACATCACCGCGCAGCTGGTGCGCAAGATCTTGTCGGTGGAGCGTGTGGACCACATCCAGCAGCAGGTGATGCGCAAGCAGATCATTCCGCGCTACTAAGCAAAGGTGCTGTCAAACAGAAGTCACATCTGCATGGAGGACATGCGGATGTTTCTTTCGGGATGAAAATACAAAATATTGTATAAAACATTTTCTTCCGAAAACCGATACAGGATGTCTGATTTTTTTGCAGAAAGAAAAGGAGATCTCGCATGAAAAAGATCACTCGGCGCAACTTCCTGATCGCATCCGGCAAAACCGTTGGCACACTGGCAGCTGCCTCTGCCTTTATGGGGTGTGCCAGCCCGGAGCAGGCGGAGAACTGCTTCCCCCGGTCTGCAATGCCCGTCCGGACCGATGACCGCCTGACGGCCATCGACGACATTGTGGAAAACTACATGGGGCAGGGGTATTTCCCCGGCGCAACGATCGTGGTGGCACGCGGCGGCAAGATCGTGTATGAAAAGGCATACGGCTACGCAATGCTCAACGACATGGGCGTGCGGCTGGACGATCCCCGCCCCATGCAGATGGATACCATGTTCGACATGGCATCCTGCACCAAGATCATGGCCACGACACAGTCCATCATGAAGCTGTACAGCGAGGGCAAGATCGACCTGAATGCCACGGTAGCAAGCTACATTCCGGAGTTTGCCAAGAACGGGAAGGAAAACGTCACCGTGCATCAGCTGCTGACCCACACCTCCGGTCTGCCGCAGTGGAAGGCGATGTTCCTCCACATCGAGAAGGACAAGGCCAAGGTGCTGGATTACATCTGCAACTGTGAGCTGATGTTCGCCCCCGGCGAGGAAAAGTACAGCGACCTGGGCTTCCAGATGCTGGGCTTCCTGGTGGAGCGGATCACCGGGCGCTCGATGGACGAATACGTCAAGAACGAGATCTACAAGCCTCTGGGGCTGAAGCGCACCACCTATCTGCCGCTGGCCAACGGCTTTACCACCGAGGATGTGGCGGCCACCTCCTTCGGCAACCCGTATGAGTATGCCATGGTGGACGAGATCGACTACCCGGGCTTTGGCTACGACTGTACCGCCGATCTGGACGCGTTCCGCACCTTCACCGGCTGGCGCAACTACACCCTGCAGGGCGAGTGCAACGACGGCAATGCATGGATGGCAAACGGCGGCGTGGCCGGTCACGCGGGCCTGTACTCCGACGCGGAAGATCTGGCCGTGCTGTGCCAGGCCATGCTGAACGGCGGCATCTACAAGGGCGTCCGCCTTTACAAGAAGGAAGTCATCGACGAGTTCACCAGCGAGCAGAACGGCAAGCCGTCCCGCGGGCTGGGCTTTGAGCGGGGCTCCTCGTTCATGGGCCGCGGCGACCGCCACTATGACGCCTTTGGCCACGCAGGCTTTACCGGCACCCATGTGGTCATGAACAAGACCAACAAGACCGCAGTGGTGTTCCTGACCAACAAGCAGAACGTTGGCTTCAAGCCTAACTCCATGTCCTACTACAGTCCCTACAGCTGCTGCGGCGAGATCTGTGAGCTGGTCTGGAACATTTTTGGAACCGAAGCACCGGCTGAGACGCTGGCCGACAAGATCGGCGCCTGGCTGTAAGTAAAACAAAAAATCATTGGGAGATGTCAGAGATGGATTTTGAACCGAGATTAACGATCCTGCACCAGGCAGGGATGCTGTCCGAGGAGGATTACCGGAAGGTACAGGACGTGATCCGCTTTTTTCAGGAGAAATACGGTCTGACATTGACCGAAGAAAACGCCTCCGCCATGGTCACGCACCTGTGCGCTGCGCTGGGGCGCATCCACCGCGGAGAGCCGGTGGAGCCGCTGGACGAGGAGGTCTACGAAGAGACCAGCCAGGAGCCCACCTTCCCCAAGGCACTGGAAGCAACGCAGGCGCTGGTGCGGGAGATCCTGCCGGACCTGCCGGAGGACGAGCAGAAGTTCCTGACCATGCACATCGGGGTCGTGCTGGCACAATTGTGACAGCATTTGCATAAAACCCACATCAGAAAGGAGGGCTAGCTTATGAAAATCGTAGTAGGCGGCCAGATCGACAAGCAGAAGGTTTATGACACCATCAAGGGTGTTGTAGGCGACCGTGCCTCGGTGGAGATCAAGGATGACATTGCGGCGGCAATGGCGGTCAAGACCGGGCAGGCAGATTACTACTTCGGCGCCTGCAAGACGGGCGGCGGCGGTGCGCTGGCAATGGCCATTGCCCTGCTGGGCATGAACCAGTGCGCAACGGTGTCCATGCCGGGCAAAATGCTGAGCGAGGACGAGATCCTGGCACAGGTCAAGGCCGGCAAGAAGGCATACGGCTTTACGGATCAGCACATCGAAAAGGTCGTGCCGATCATTCTCAAGGGTCTGGGCTTCTGATCCGGATCGTCAAATAAGGAGGATTACATATGGAAACCATTCTGCGCTACGTTATCATCGCGGCAGTTGGTGCGTTGGCATCGATCCTGGCAAACCAGAGCATCGCCGTGTTCAACGACGGCCTGCGCCCGGTCCTGCCGGAGTATCTGGAAAAGCGCATGGACCGCAAGGCTCTGGCAGCCACCAGCTTTGCCATCGGCTTTGGTCTGGTCATCGGCTACGGCCTGCCCACGTCCATTGCCGCAAGCATCATCCTGATCCACTGCATCCTGCTCACCACCGACATCGTCGGTACCTGGTGCCCGGACACCAAAAAGGGCATGATCGCTTCCGGCGTCATCGGCGCTGTGTACGGCGTGGCCCTGCTGTTCGGCCTGCAGGTGATCATCGACCTGTTCAACCTGCTGCCGGTCAACTTCCTGGGCAGCCTGGGCCAGGTCTCTGCCGGTATCACGCTGGCCTTCGCCATCTTCCCGGCTGTGACGGTTGCCCTGCAGTTCGGCGCTGCCAAGGGCATCATCACCGCCATTGTGACCCTGCTGGTCCGTCAGATCGTTGAGACCTACGGCAAAATCGCACTGGACGCCGAGCACACGATCAGCCTGAACAAGGACGGTATGGCCCTGCTGGCCGGTATGATCATCATGCTGGTGTTCGCTGCCATGGATAAGGAAGGCAACGACCAGAACTCCAACGAAATGCTGACCCAGATCTTTGCCGACAAGGTCGCACGCATCCGCAAGTATATGCCGATTCTGGCCCTCATGGGCGGCCTGATCGCAGCAGGCACCAGCATGAGCATCATGGCCGGTGACCCCATCAGCCTGGGCCTGCTGGCCGAGGGTGACCGCGTCAACGCAGGTCTGACCGCTCTGGCCCGTGCCATCGGCTTTATCCCGCTGGTTGCCACCACCGCCATCACCACCGGCGTCTACGCTCCGGCCGGCATGACCTTCGTCTTTGTGATCGGTCTGCTGATCCCCAACCCCTTTATCGCCCTGATCGCCGGTGCAGCCTGCATCTGCGTGGAGATCCTGCTGCTGAACGTCATCGCAAAGGGTCTGGACAAGTTCCCCGGCATCAAGCGCTGCGGCGACAACATCCGTACCGCTATGAGCTACGTCATCGACATCGCCCTGCTGATCGGCGGCATCCTGGCTGCTCAGGCGATCATGCCCACGACGGGTCTGTTCATCATCGTGGCATTCTGGTGCATCAACAAGTGCAGCAAGAAGCCTCTGGTCTCCATGGCGGTCGGTCCTCTGGGTGCGATCCTGGTCGGCCTGATCGCAAACGTGCTGTTCCTGCTGTCTCTGTACACCCCTGCCGCCTGATCCCCGGATAAAATGAGCGCCTCCCGGCCTGCGTCGGGAGGCGGCTCTGGTTAAGAAACAATACAGGAGGCGAATCCTTTTGAAACTGCCTGAAAAGATTCTGTATGCGCACGAGCATACGACGATCGACCTGTCCGGCCCGAAGAAGAACATCGACTGCAGGCTGGATGATTTTGACGCGACCGCGGCAGAATACCGGCGGCTGGCGGAACACGGTGTGGTCGGCATCATCGACCAGACCAACCGCGGGATGGGCCGGAACGTGGCCTATGTGCAGAAAATGGCTGCACAGGCGGGGGTGGAGATCACCCACGCGACGGGCTACTACAAGGAGCCCTTTCTCCCGCCGGAGTGCTATACGCTGACCGAACAGCAGCTGTGTGACATCATGGTGAAGGAACTGACCGAGGGCATGGAAGGCACCGGTGTCCGGGCGACCGTCATCGGCGAGATCGGCACCTCGAAGGACATCACCGAGACGGAGGCCAAGGTGTTCCGTGCGGCGTCCCGCGCCCATGCAGAAACGGGGGCACCCATCTGCACCCACACAACGCTGGGCACGCGCGGCCTGGAGCAGCTGGAGATCTTCAAGAGCTTTGGCGTTGACCTGAGCCGGGTGGTGCTGAGCCACATCGACCTGTCGGCCAATCTGGATTACATGAAGCGCCTGCTGGATCAGGGGGTCAACATTGCGTTCGACACCATCGGCAAGTGCAACTACCAGCCCGATGTCTCCCGTGCAGACTGGCTCAGCCGCCTTTGTGCGGAAGGGTACGACACGCAGATCGTCATGAGCATGGACATCACCCGCCGCAGCAACTTTGCAGACCGGGGCGGTGTGGGCTACAGCTACCTGCTGGACACCTTTGCTCCGCTGGCAAGCGAGGCAGGCGTGCCGGACCGCGCATGGGAGAACCTGCTGTACCGCAATGCACTGCGCATCTACAAAGGACAGAAATAACAAGGATTCGAGGAATTGACAATGAAAACCTATCCCCTGCATTCTATCTCGCTGGAGCAGGCAAAACAGCTCCAGTTCAAGGTCATTGACGCAGTGACCCGCAATTTTCAGGGAGAGGAAGTCCTCTCGCTGGGCGACCTCGGCGTGGTGAAAGGGCTGAACAAGCCCCGCTGCACGGTAAAGGTGGAAAAGGTCTTTGCCGACACCTTTGATGCCCCGGCGGCGCTGCTTGTGCGCGGCTCCGGCACGGGCGCGATCCGCTGGGCTCTGACCGCCTGCCTGAAACCGGGGGATGCCATTCTGGTGCACACCTCGCCCATCTATACGACGACGCAGGTGACCATCGACGCCATGGGGCTGAAACCCATCCGCGCGGACTTCAACGATCTGGAACAGCTCAAGGCCGTCTGTGCGCAGCACAAGGACGAGATCCGCGGCGCCCTGGTGCAGCTGACCCGGCAGAAGCCGGAGGACCGCTACGACTACAAGGCCGTGATCGCATCCATCAAGGCTGCGCTGCCGGGCATCCCGGTGGTGACCGATGACAACTACGCCGCCCTGAAAGTGGACGCCATCGGCTGCCAGGCGGGGGCCGACCTGTCCACCTTCTCCTGCTTCAAGATCCTTGGTCCGGAGGGCGTCGGTGCAGTGATCGGCAGCAAGGAGCTGATCGACCGCATCTACAAGATGCAGTATTCCGGCGGCAGTCAGGTGCAGGGACACGAAGCCATGGAGGCCCTGCGCGGCCTGATCTATGCGCCGGTGGCGCTCGCCATCCAGAGCGAGGTCAACGAGGAGCTGGTCCGCCGCCTGAACGCCGGCGAGATTCCCCATGTGCGGCAGGCGTTCCTGGCAAACGCGCAGAGCAAGGTGCTGCTGGTGGAGTTTGATCAGGAGATCGCCGAAAAAATTCTGGACGCTGCCCCGAAGTTCGGCGCAGCGCCGCATCCGGTGGGCAGCGAGAGCAAATACGAGTTTGCCCCCATGATCTACCGTGTCAGTGGAACGTTCCGTGCGCAGGACCCGACCATTGAACACCGGATGATCCGCATCAACCCCATGCGCAGCGGCCCGGACACCATCATCCGCATCCTGCGCAGCTGCATGGAGCAGGTCGAGGAAAACTGAACCGCTGAAAAAACGAGAGGAAAAGGAGAGATGCCCTGTGTTTTTAAAGACCGTAATGGAGCGCAACCAGCCGTTGGTGCGTCTGGGCATTGAATGGCAGCAGAATGGCGTGATCCTGCCGGACACCTATCTGCTGGATTACGACACGATCCTGGAAAATGCCCGCAGCATCAAACAGGCAGGCGACGCAAACGGCGTGCAGAACTTTTTCATGCTCAAGCAGATCGGACGCAACCCCCTGATCGCCCGTGCGCTGACCGACATGGGATATGTGGGCGCTGTGTGCGTGGACTTCCGCGAGGCGCTGACGATGGTGGAAAATCAGATCCCCCTCGGCAACGTAGGGCATCTGGTCCAGATCCCCCGGGCGGCCCTGAAAAAGATCCTCCGCGCAAAGCCGGTGATCGTAACGGTGTACACGCTGGAAAAAGCCCGCGAGATCAGCGCAGTCTGCACCGAGCTGGGCCTGCACCAGAAGCTGATGCTCCGTGTTCTGGGAGAAGGCGACATGCTGTATTCCGGGCAGTACGGCGGCTTTGAATTGCAGGAACTGGACAGCGCAGTGCGTGCGATCGAGGCGATGCCGAACGTGGAGGTGGGCGGCGTGTGCAGCTTCCCTTGCTTTTTGTACGACGAAGCGGCACAGGACATCCTGCCCATGCCCAACCTCCGGACCGTGCAGACCGCAGCCGAAATGCTGCGCGCCCGCGGCTACCGGGACCTGATGCTCAATACGCCCAGTGCCACCTGCACCCACAGCATCCCGATGATCGCGGCGGCAGGCGGCACCCACGGGGAACCGGGACACGGCCTGACCGGAACGACACCGTATCATGCCGGCCACCCGGATGCCGAGGAGCGCCCCGGATACCTGTATGTTTCGGAGGTCAGCCACAATCTGGGCGATAAGGCGTACTGCTACGGCGGCGGGCATTACCGCCGCGGCCATATGAAGAACGCCCTGGTGGGCACGACGCCGGAAAATGCAAAGGTCGTGCCGGTGCTGCCGCCGGACGACTCCAGCATCGACTATCATTTTGAACTGCAGCAGAACTGTCCGGTCTCGGCTGCGGCGGTCATGGCGTTCCGGACACAGTTCTTTGTGACCCGGAGCCGGGTGGCAGTGGTCAAAGGGCTGTCCTCCGGCAAGCCGGAGCTGGCGGGCCTGTACTCTGCGCTGGGAGAACCGGTCCGGGAATGACAGAAAGGATAATTCGCAATGGGAAAGTTTGTTGTAATCGTTCTGGATGGTTTTGGTGTGGGCGCAATGCCGGATGTGCCGCAGGTGCGCCCTGCGGACTGCGGTGCCAACACCTGCGTGCATATCTTTGAGCGCACGCCGGACCTGAAGCTGCCCAATCTGGCAAGCCTTGGTCTGGCGAACATCGTGGGGCGGGAGTTCCCCGGCCTGCCGTTTGCGACGGATGCAACGTTCGGCCGTGCCGAGCTGATGCACGATGGTGCGGACACCTTCTTCGGCCATCAGGAGATCATGGGCACCCGCCCGGCAAAGCCCTTCGGCGAGCCGATCTGCAATAAGATCGAGCTTATCAAAAAGACGCTGGAGGATGCGGGTTACCATGTCCGGTATTACACCGGAACATCCGGCAAGCGCCTGCTGATCGTCAACGAGGCCTGCACCGTGGCCGACAACGTGGAATGCGATCCGGGTCAGGCCTTCAACGTCACGGCGGCCATCGACGACCTTGATTTTGAGGAAGAGCTCAAGATCGGTCATCTGGTGCGCAGCGTGTCGGTCGTGCCCCGCGTCATCACCTTCGGCGGGCGCGGCGTGCACCTGCAGAACCTGCTGGATGCCATTGAGGAACACGGCGATTACATCGGCGTGAATGCCCCGGCCAGCGGCGTTTACAACAACGACTACCATTGCATCCACATGGGCTACGGCGTTGACCCGGAGGTGCAGATCCCGACGATTTTGGGCAAGAGCGGCCTGCCGGTGTTCCTGCTGGGCAAGGTGGCCGACGTGGTCACGAACAATTACGGCACCAGCATCCCCATGGTGGACACGGCCAGCGTGCTGCAGCGCACCCTGGAGATCGTAAAGGAGCAGGAGACTGCGTTCATCTGCACCAACGTGCAGGAAACGGACCTGTGCGGCCACCGGGAGAATGTCGCAGCCTACGCAGACCGCCTGCGGGTGGCGGACGAATGGATCGGCAAGATCCGCGACGCCCTGGGCGAGGACGATATCCTCATCGTGCAGGCGGACCACGGCAACGACCCGACCATCGGACACCCGCACCACACCCGTGAGATGGTGCCGCTGATGATCCACAGCGCCCACTCCACCCCCAAGAATATCGGGATCCGCAAGACCCTCAGCGATGTCGGTGCGACCGCTGCGGACTATTTCCACAGCAAGGCACCGGAAAACGGCACCAGCTTTCTGCCGCTGCTGCTGAAGTAAAAACAAAGGAGCGGCGAACTTTTTTGTACAGAGGGCGCCTGCAATGCGCAAAAGCGGCAAAAGGAAACCCGGCAGGTATGCCATCTTATGATGACATACCTGCCGGGTTCTGTTTTATGGGTTGGTGCAGCGATTGCACCGACCCATAGCTTCATTCTAGTTTACTGCTCAATCGGCTTCATGGTGGGGATACTTTCCGGAACCGATTTACAACGCTTCGTGATGCTTCACAATCGCGTTTTTACTTGCATTCCCGGTATTCATAATCCTTCGTGATTCGCCGTCATTCTCGTAGTTTTGCTGTCAATTTGCTGTCCTTGGAAGAATTTTGCTGTCAGACAAAACGCTCAGTAAGAGCCCTTCTTTGCTATCAAAAAATATCCAGTGTAGCAGCCAAACGCTCAAATGATTCCTGTTTTTTCTCCTCAGTCGCTTCGGCATAAATGTCCATCGTGGTCTGAATATCCTTATGCCCCATGACCGATTGGATGACCTTCAGGTTGGTCTCTTTCTCGCAAAGCCTTGTGCAGAACGTGTGCCGCAGATGATGTGCCGAAAAGTCCGGCAGCAGAACCGCTTCGCGATGCTGCTTCTTTGCTTCTACTTCCTCGCCTGCGTTGTAGTCTGCAATAATGCGCTTGATGGCGCGGTTCACAGATTGCGGATTCGGGACGTTGCCAAAGCGATTGCAGAAGATGAAGCCTGTCATACCATCAATCTCCACATCGTTCCAGCCGGATTCTTTCTGCTCCTCATGCAGCATTTCAAAGGCATCCTTTACGGTATCAAGCATCGGAATCGTCCGAACGCCTGCTTCCGTTTTAGGCTTTGAGATGTGCAGAATCGAATTGCGGCTTTCGCCCACCGGGTAATAGACCAGACTGTGATTGATGCTGATAGTACGCCGCTCATAGTCCAGATCATCCCAGCGCAAGCCCAACGCTTCACCAATGCGGCAGCCTGTTCCCAGCAGTACCGTGAACAACGGCCACCAGTGGCAGTAGACCGGATGATTGGCGATATGCTCCATGAACGCCCGTTGCTGCGGAATCGTCAGGGCATGGCGCACACCGGTGGTCCGCTCGGAGCTTTTCTTGATCTCTGCCATCACACCATCCGTGGGATTCTTGCGGACGATTTCATCCCGAACCGCCAGCTGAAAGGTGGGATGCAGCAGCGTGTGAACGCTTTCGAGCGTGTTCGTCTGCAAGCCCTGCTTGTCCAGCAGATAATTGTAAAACTGCAACACGTCTGAATACCGTATCTCCGCAATTTTCTTCTTGCCGAAGGTATCACGGATAAAGCGGTCATACATATAAAGATAGTTGCTCCGGGTGGTCTGGCGTAGATTCGTTTTCAGGCTCATATAGCGGTCAAACACAAAATTGACCGTTGCTTTGCCTGCAACGTAAATATCTAGACCGTCCATCTGGTCTTTAGTTAGCTGCGCTTCCTTCTCCCGAAGGGTCACAAGGTCATTTGCGTAGATGTATTTGCGCCGTCCCAGCGGGTCCGTGTAAGAATACGCATACCGCTTATCGGAGCTGCGCTGCATCTCGCCTTTTCGCAAGATACGCCCCCGCAGGTCTTTTCGTGTCGTTGCCATATCAATTCTCCTTCCCGAAAGAAGAAGGGCTTGATACTATTTAAGGTCGGACAAAACCTTGTCCAGCCCCTGCAAGACAACTTCTGTTACAGTCAGTTGATGTTGTTCGGCATAATTGCAGATACGCTCATACAGGGCATCCTCCACCCGAATGCTCAAGGTTTTCTTTTTTGCATTTTCGGATTTTGGTCGTCCAATCTTTGCCATAGCTGCTCTCATACCTCCACAGCACCAGTATACTTTCCGTGTGACAGGAAGTCAAGCTGCAAAAAGCCCTTCTTGAAAATTTTTACGAAAAATCGAAAGTTCACACTCTGCTCATTGACATTTTGTCCTTGATTTGCTATTATAATGGTAACAACTCCCCCAGGCCTCTGCGCATAGCGTATGCACACTTGGGGGCGTTTTGCTTATAAAGGAGATTTTTCATGGCAGACAAGGACTTCAAAACGATAGACGAACAAATCGAGATTCTTCGTTCACGCGGCCTTACCATCGAGGATGAAACCGAGGCAAAGGATTTTCTGCTGCGGAACAATTATTACCGTGTCAGCGGCTATTCTCTGACGCTCCGCAAGAATGATGTTTTTGCGAAGTCTGCCACGTTCCAAAATATCGAGGACATTTACAATTTCGACCACGAGTTCCGTCATATCATCCTGCACCATATCGAAACCATTGAGGTGCAGATGAAGTCCATCTATGCCTATGAATTTACAAAGGTATATGGGCCGCTGGGCTATCTGGATACCGCAAATTTCTCCAATCAGGCAAAACATGAAGAAATCATCGAAAAAGCCAACCAGCAGAAGCGTCAGCGGCTGGCCCACGAAGCCTACTTAAAGCACTTCATCAACGATCTGCACCAAGAGATTCCTCTCTGGGCCTACGTTGATTTGCTGACGATCTCCGACATCTCTTTCCTGTATTCCATTTCCGAACGTCCGCTCAAAGAAACAATTGCCCATCGGTTCGGGCTTACTATGAATCGCGGCCCAGAAATTCTGGGGCAGTATATGCACAGCATGACGATCATCCGCAATCTTTGCGCACACGGGAGCCGCATTTACAATCGTCTCTTTGAGCAAAAGCCTTCCCTCAACAAAAAAGAACAGGCGTTGCTGATCCGCCGGGAAGATGGCACAATGGATAATTCCCATTTCTTCGGGTTCTTCCTCATCATGAGAAGGCTTCTGCCTGCTGAGAACTTTGCGGAAATGAAGGAAGCCGTCATTGCTCTGACGGAAAAATATCCGTTTGTGCGAATGGATTATTACGGCTTCCGGGATGACTGGAAAGAAAAGCTCTGATTTTGCATAGAATAAAGGTGACTTCTCCCACGAGCTGCTCTGCAGCGCAATACTGTGGGCGGTCTGGGGCCGGGGGATTTTCCTCCGGCCTATTTTTATGCAATACGGAAGGATTCCAGATACCGCTCGAAAATCTCGCAGTTGACCAACGTCACCTTGTCGATTTTATAAACGGCTTTGGCTTCCTTCGCCAACTCCTGAAATTTTGTCAGACCAAGGCTGTATTTTTCAGCCCCTTCCTGATAGCGGACAAACTTTTTCGCGTTCATTTTTGTTCTTTCAACGTCCTTTCGGGCGTAACCCATAAGCAAAACCTCCATGTTTTATTTTTGATGTAAGTTCAAAATTGCCTGCTCACTCTGCTCATCTTGCACCTTCTGCGTACTGTGAGCAGGCTGAGCAGGTTTTTTCAAGTTGATTCTATTTTTTAATCCCATGGGCTTGGAACATCCACCGGGAGAAACAGGGCAATATCCACATTGTGAAAACCCCGGTTTGTGCCGATGCACTTATCATCATAGACAATGCCCAGACTTTTCTGATTGTCTTTCAGGTGGTGGATAAAGGTGGATGCGGCCAGCGGCTTTTCCAGGTTATCCAGACACCAGCGTTCATAGACTTTATAGAAATCCGTGGATTTGCACTTGGCCCCCTGCCGAATTTCAAAATAGCCCTCGGATTTGAGAAAGCCCAGGATATTGTTGCCCTGCTCCATCGCTTCTTTCAGATTCGCGGCGATGCGTTCGCTGATGGTAAACCGATAGTTGTTCCGAATCAGCCGATGCAGCCCTTCCAACGCCCAAAGCAGGATATCTTCTTTTTCGTTCCGCATCTTGTCAATGAGAAAAGGATCATCCACCCGGCCAACGGGCTTTTCCTTAGTGGTGAGCAACAGCTGGCGGCGATAGAAACCGTTGGACTTGTCATAGAGTGCGTGTAAGCTGCCATTCCCGAAGCAGGCAAACCGAACATACAGCGTACCCTGCACACTCTGCTGGCCTTTGCGCTCAATGTCGATTTTATCTTCCAGTGTAACAAGGGTCTTGATGTTGTTCGTCTGCGGCAGGGCCTCGGTTTTCATGTCATCGTCCACCAAAAGCAGCTTGTACTCCAAGTCTGCACGGGCAAAACGATTGGTTTCCACTTTTTGCAGACTGCCTGTGTACATACTGCTGCCGAACAATTCTCGCAGGATCAGCCCGATTCTGGATTTTCCCTCACCGCCCTTGCCGACCATCAGCAGCATTTTCTGCGCTTTGGTAACAGGCAGCAGGCAATAGCCAATGTATTCTTGTAAGGCCGGAATATCTTCTTCGTATAGCAGTTCGTTCAAGAATTGCAGCCAGCGTGTCGGTGCTGGTGCTTCTGGCACATAGGCGATGGGCAGTCGGTTCATGCAGTATTCTTTTTCAGGGGTAAAGTGACCGTCCACAAAGTATGTGCCGTTTCGGACATGGATGCGGTCTGTCTGAATCTCCGGCGGCTCGGATGCGCAGGCCAACTTGATGGCCTGCATGATATGTTCAATACGTCGTGCTACGCTGGTGGTAGCGTAATAGCGAATCTGCTCATAGATTTCTTTCTTCAATGGGGCTTCATCCTCTACCATGCCATCCACCGTGAACAGCCTGCCTTGAAAGCAGCGCATGGGGTGCAGGCTCAAAAAGTAATCTGCGAATAATGGTTCAATGATTTTCCCGTTGTCACCCACCCAGTTTCGGGCAGGTGCACTATGCTGCTTCTTCGGCTTCCTTGCATCGTTCGATTGCTTCTCCAAGGGCGGTCACTTCCTTTCCGTTGAGTAGTTGTTGTTTTTCATGCGAGCTTCCCTGCAAAAGAATGTCCAGCAGATACTGCACACGGTCTGCGTAGTGTAGACTTGCTACAAAACAAGGATGCAGGGATGCTTCTGGATTTTTGGGTGCATAGGCCATGCGCCAATTTGCTAGCAGAGAACGATAGCTGCACAAGATTTTGTAAAGTTGTTCTTTCGGGCTTAGTGGCTTTTCCACGGGTTTGCAGAGGAATCGTGGAGAATTGCCTGTTGCAGAAAGCCCAAAATCTGTAGCCAGCTTTTCAGCCGCTTGTAGCAGGGACAGTTGAAACAGTTTTGCGGTGAAGTCTATCACATCACCATCCGCTCCACAGCCAAAGCAGTGAAACCGAGAGTCCACTTTCATGCTGGGATTACGGTCTGCATGGAATGGGCAGCAAACCATGCTGCTGCGGTTTGGACGAAAACCATAGGCTTCTGCAGCCTGTCGAGTAGTGATATTCAGCTTTACGATTTCAAATAAATTGTTGTTCTTGAAGATTTTCCTCCTTTACAGTTCCATGCCATGACTGCGCTTCTTCGGTTTGGTGCATGTCTGCTCACGCTGATTGATTTCTTCCTGCCTCTGATGCAGCTTTTGTAGAACAGACGGACGAGTATTTTCTTTGATTTGCTCGATGGCAGGCTTTTTGATTTCCGGCTTTATAAGGACAGTTTTCAATCTTGCGGTAATCCTGTTTACTGCTGCAATAATATTTTTCCGCAGCGTTGTGATTTGATATGTGGTGTAGTCCAATGTTTCCTTGCTTGCCGTTCGCCCCGGCTCTTTCAGCCAGTCCAAATATATATCGACCTGTTCTGTGCTTGCTTTCAAAGCATCGTTCACAGCGTTTTCTGAAACAACAGCCACAGCTTTGTCGTAGGCAACCGCAGAAATCTCATCCAACAAGTTCTCGGTATCTTCAATCTTCTGAGAAAGTTCACTTAACTGTTTTTCCTGCTTTTGAATTTTTTTATCGTTGCTCAGAAGTGTTAGGGACTGATAGGTTGTACGGCGAACCTGCTGATGCTGTGCTTTCTCATTCTCTTGTTTCAAATTTTCAAGCTGAGCGGTCTGTTTCTGTACGGCTTTTTCCTGTTGAGCAAGTTGTTCTTTTTGCTTTGCCATGATATAGTCCCGCTTTTCCAGATAAGCCCGTCCGCCGTATTCCGGCACTTCGTCCAGTTCCAAGCCGTGGCGTTTGGCAATCTCGAATAGCATCGTGCGGCAGGCTGCATCAAATGTGATCTTACGATTGTTGTAGCGACCAAGGGGCTTGTCTGGTTTTGGCAGTTCAAAACCCAGTGCTTCCAATGCCTTTTCCTGCTGCGGAGCAATCTCTCCATACTTATTTTCACAGTCAAACACATGGCGTTCGTGGATGTGCGGCGTACCTTCATCCAGATGCAAGGCCCAATCCAGAATGTGAACGTGTTTGCCGAAACGCTCATGGAACTCATCCATAAATTCTGTGGCGATTTGAAAAAGCTCTTTGGGCGAAGCGTGGCTCTCCAGCGTTCCAAGCTGATAGATGCTTTCTTCGGGGCAGGTTTTCTTGCTGGTAAGCAAATCTTCGGGAGAACGGTTTCGTTCCGTGTGCCGGATTTTGGCGTTGCGCTCATTCTGCTTTTCGGTGAAGTTGGTGTAATGCAGTTTGTAGTAGAGCTTTTCAACTTCTTCAAAAGTGTCAGCCAGACTTTCCTCACTCTTGGGCTGCAGAGCAGAGCGGATGCCGTTGTAGCAATCCCAATAGATGTTTTGCTGGACACGTTCCGGGTCGATATGCTCGCTGTTGGCAATTTCAAAACTGCGGTCATTGTGCTTTGGGTTATAAGTGCCGTGCTTTCCGGCGCGGCCATTGTGTCGGGTCAGTTTCAGCGACCATCTCTCCTTTCTGGGGTCACGCAGAGAACGCTGTGCGCGGGGTAGAGGCAACGCGGTGCAGCGAAGCTGCAAATCTGCCGCCTGCTATGCGCCAGATAATACCCAGTAGGATATGACGCAGGGCATCACATCCACTGGGCAAGGCTGCCGCCCTTGACCCGCGCAAAGATCTGCGATCTCTGCACTCTTGCGCCGAACAACCTGACAGACAAAACTTTGTGAAGTCCTCTCTGCCAGCTTGCCCGGTTCTTCTTCGGTGTCGGTCTGCCCGCAAGCTGTTCCTGCCCGATTCCCTCCGGCGTATGGCTTCTTCTTGGTGCGCTCTTATCGTGGCGGCACTTCTCCGAAAAAGCATATTAACTTGCAGCCGATCATGTTGTTGTCAAGGTACGATGTTGTCTTGTAAGAAGTTGTGGACTTTCCAAAATGCAAAGGGGTTCGTTTCTGAAAGTAGTCCCTACACCCTATACAAACTTAAAGGGGTATTTTTAAACCGTCTTTCCGAAGAGTTCAAAATTTTTTAACTTTTTCAAACGACTTCCTATACCTATAACATCCTAAAACGGGTGTTTGGCAACCTGATTTTCAAATTTTGTTTGGAAAACTTCTTACACCAATATGAATCTATAGGGCCGTTTTGGAATACCATTTTGAAAATTTCACAATTTAGAGCAAAAAGAAAAACGGCAAAGTTTGCAATGAAACTTTGCCGTTCTTGGACGAGATTGTAAGGTGGTTAGGTATGCAGTTTTGTACATTCAGATCTTTTCTACGGGGATAAATTGATTGTGGAGTAGTACAATGATTAGGCTCGTTATGAGTGTGCCAAACCGATGCAGACCTGTACACAGGCTATATGGGGTTTGAAATCCGTAAGGAATGATTTTCTTTTTGTCTGACTGCTCCGTACAGCGAGGAACACAGACAAAAACCTGCTGACTGCTTGTCAAAAGGAAACTCAAACAAATCAAAAAAGTGAACGCGCAAGGCCAAATGGCATCTATCAAAAACAATGGCTCGCTGATAATCTACAGCGAGCCATTGTTTTTCCATCCATCTTGTGGTACTCTATTACACAGATAAGCGTGTTTGGAAGGCACATGGATATGCCTGAAAGAAATATGGTAAATCTTACAATTACTATGACAAGAGAAGAACGCAAGGCTCTAAAGCAACTTGCGCTTGATAAAGATATTACAGTTTCTGCGTTAATCCGTTTGTGGTTGCAGGAACAGCAGAAAGTCGAGGTGAAAGGATAATGGCTCGCAATAATGAGTTAGGTGCAGCAAAAACAGCTAAAAAAGATGAATTTTACACTCAACTTACTGATATAGAAAAAGAAATGCGATATTATCGTAAGCACTTCAAAGGAAAAACCGTCCTTTGCAACTGCGATGACCCATTCGAAAGTAATTTTTTCAAATACTTTGTATTGAATTTCAATCGGCTTGAACTAAAAAAGCTGATTGCCACGTGGTATGCGACTTCCCCAATTATGGGAAGTCAGCTAAAATACTGTATGGACGCCAGTGGACAGATGTATATATCATTTGATAGTGAACTCACTGCGGACAACAATACTAAACGTCCTTACAAAGCAGTAGTTTCTGTAGTTTATGATAAAACCGGCGACGGCGGTGTGGATATGTTCGATGTAGCAGAATTATTCCGGTCTGGAGAAAATCAGCTTACGGAACTTTCCGGCGATGGAGATTATCGTTCCGATGAGTGTTTAGAACTGTTACAAGAGGCCGATATTGTTGTAACAAATCCACCGTTTAGCAAGTTCAGGGAATATGTTTCAACATTGATAAAATATGACAAAAAGTTTATTATCATTGGTAATATAAATGCAGCGACATACAAGGAAACATTCCCCTTGATTCAGCATAATAAAATGTGGCTCGGTGCAAGTATCCATTCTGGAGACCGTGCGTTTTATGTTCCCGATGATTATCCACTCGACGCAGCTAGTTGCGGCATCGATGAAAGCACTGGGAGAAAGTTTATTAGAGTTAAGGGCGTTCGCTGGTACACAAATTTGGATCATAAGCAAAGACATGAGGAACTAATACTTGTCAAGCGATATTCTCCTGAATTGTACCCTCGTTTTGATAATTATGATGCAATAAACGTTAACATCACAGCAGATATTCCTTGCGACTACGCAGGAATGATGGGCGTTCCAATTACTTTTTTAGATAAATACTGTCCGGAACAATTTGAAATTATTGGACCGGAAAGTGCCCCTAGTAATCCTGAGACACTGAATTTGGGAAAAGATTATAGCGAATATATTGGTTACTCGCAGGATCGCGTTCCTAATGGACGTACCGGGTCAACATTTGGAAAATGTCCTGTTATAGAAATGGACGACAAGAAGCACCCCTATTATGAAAAAGATGGACGTAGGGTGCAAACAACCTACCACCGAATATTCGTTCGGAACAAACATCCCGAAACGCCGAAGAAAGTGCAAGTGTAATGGAAATTCAAGAATTAAAGGTCACTATTGGGCAAGTTTATGAGGGCTACTTCAACGATGCTGAAGAAGGCGTTGTTGGTTACGATGAACGTCTTGATATTCGCCCAAAGTATCAGCGAGAGTTCGTTTATAAAGACAAGCAGCGGGACGAGGTAATCCGTACCGTGATGAAAGGTTTGCCTCTAAATGTGATTTACTGGTGTAAGGTCAAAAAAGAGGATGGTTCTGACGGTTTTGAGGTTTTAGATGGGCAGCAACGTACTATTTCCGTTTGTGAGTATGTCGATGGTACATTCTCCGTTGATGATAAGTACTTTTATAACCTGCCTTCTGATAAGCAGAAACAGATTTTAGACTATCCTCTGTTCGTTTATGTGTGTGATGGAACTGATTCTGAGAAGTTGGATTGGTTTAGAATCATCAATATTGCCGGCGAACAGCTTACCGATCAGGAACTACGAAATGCGGTTTACGCTGGTTCTTGGGTTTCGGATGCCAAACGGTATTTTTCAAAGACCGGTTGTGCCGCCGATACTCTTGCAGGTGATTACTTAAAGGGTGCTTCTATCCGTCAGGAGTATCTGGAAACTGCTATTTCATGGGCAGCGAGTGCCGAGGGAAAAACAATTGAAGCATACATGGGCCAGCACCAGAACGACCCAAGTGCTGTTCTCCTTTGGAACTATTTCCGTTCTGTGATCGATTGGGTACAGGCTATTTTTCCTAAAAAACGTAAAGAGATGAAAGGGCTGCCCTGGGGATTGTTTTACAACACACACGGCAAGCGAACAGACCTAGATCCTAAAATGTTAGAGGCAGAGATTCAACGCCTTATGGGGGATGAAGATGTCACAAAGAAATCTGGCATTTATGAATATCTGCTGACAGGAGAAGAAAAGAAGCTGTCCATTCGCGCTTTTGACCGCCGTGATGCTCTTGCGGCGTATGAAAAACAAAAACATAGATGCGCAATTTGCGGCAGGGGATTTGAGTTTGAACAGATGCATGCCGATCATATTACTCCGTGGAGCAAAGGCGGAAAAACAACACCGGATAATTGCCAGATGCTTTGCCGCGACTGCAATTTGAAAAAGGGTGCACAGGAATAGTTACTAGGAGCAAATTATACTTTCGTTTAAAAGGAGCGTTATGGGTGTAAGGTTAACGGGTATAAGCACACCTGTAGGTGGAGTTTCATGGGAATATACCAAAGGAGCGGAGTGCTCCGCTCCTCTGTCGATATTTCCTAGACAAAAAATCAAAGTATTCATTAGCTCGATTTGCGGTGTGGAAAAATATGATAAAGTACGAGATGAATTAAAAACTGCTATTGAGCGCACACAATTAGCATATGTCTACACTTTTGAGAGTAAAGAGGCGTCTACATTGCCTGCGGGCAATCATTACACATGGGCATTAGAGGATAGTGACATTTGTATTTTCTTAATAGATAATACAGATGGAATAAAGCCAGGAGTACAGGCGGAAATCGACACTGTCAAAAAACATAATATTAAGGCTTTGTACTATTTCTGTGATGAAACGCAAAAAGAAAAAACAGCACTGGAACAAAGCTTGATGGGGGCACATTTTGCCAAAAGTAAAACCGTTCACCATTTTAGTGAATTGAGCCAAGATGGGGCTCAGGCGTTGATAGACGACATCGTTGCTGTATATCACTACTATTGTACCGGAAAAATAGTTTTGAACTCCGGTGAAAATGATGAAATTCAAGCAGTGGACGTTGTTGGTACAGAAAAGTATCAGCTTCCTACAATTCCCAAATCTACATTAAAAAATGTGGATAAATGTAGAGATTACTTTTTGAAGTTTGTTCTTGGATATTCCCGAGGCAGATACCCGGATGAAACGGAAAACACAAGTGAATTTGATGATTGGGGTATCCAGTTTCTCCCGATATTGTTTGAAGGCAAATCAATCAAACACTTTAATACAGCAATGTATCTGGATGCATTAAAGGTGCAGCAAGATAATGGACATTATCAGGTCGTTCAAATTCGCTGGCAAGCAATTCAGGCGTATTTTGCTGGAAATATCGAAAAGTGTGTAGAATATCTTGAATCAGCGTTAAGTCTTGCAAAAGAAACGAATCAACCAACATGGGTTATAAAAGATATTCTGGTAGATCTGCGCAATCAGTCCTTGACCCGTTGTATTATAAGAAATGAGTATTCTGATATACCCGCACAAAAAGAATTAACGGAAAGTAGCGAAGAACTCTATTATCCAATTCTTGACCGTATCCATGAATCGCTACATGAAAAATACATAGAGGGCTTGTATAAAAAGAAAATAGAATCACCTTATTCAGTCACCATAGGCAATAATTTAGATCAATATGGTGAAATGCTTGCAAGTTCACTTATTGTATCTATGTACAATGGTTCATTGACTCATATTTTGCTTATCTATGAAAAAATCAGGGACTTTGTATTCTACCTGAGCTGTAAATATGATGACTGGAATCTTAGACTCAACCTGTACAAACTTGCGATTTTCGCAGGAGACGAAAAGGAAATTAAGGGAATACAGAACTCTTTCCCTGAGGTTCTGAATAACCTAACTGCTGCTGAAGCAAAGTCTATCATGGACTTTTGCCTAAATCATCCGATAAAATATAAGCGATTAAGGAGTCAACTGCGAGCATTTGGCTCAGTAGGATATTTTCTGGATGATGAATACTATGAATCTTGCGAAAAATCTATTGTTGATGAAATCAAATCGTGGTTGAATAATGACACTGCTGTTGTAGCTATAGGGCAAGACATATTCAGGTGTCTCTCTGGGACAGCCTATCGTATGTCACAAGATATACTCAGCGAAATCTGCTGCCAATTCATCGACAGACATTATAGTCGCTGGTATATGGATATGTTTAAATTCATCGCAAATCATATTGATCTTCGGAAAATGAGCGATGAATCTGCAAAAGCACTTGTTGAACATATTAATTGTGTGCTTGATAACGAAAAGGAGCGAAAACAAGTTAATTATTCTCCGTTCTTCTTATGCGTTCTCAGAAAGCAAGATCGTGCTATCACAGGGGACATGGACAAAAAAATAGCCGAATACTTACCAAACTATTACGGAGGAGCCTATAAATTAGAAACGTCAGAAAACGAAAATCAAAATATGCCTGGATTTATACAAGAATACACCGAGCGTATTCGAACAAGCAATGAAGAGCAGGGAAAAAATGGCGTTTATTTTGGACATGGCACACGCGAGATTGCAACTGTCAGAACTATTTTGTTAAAGAATGAGCTCGCATATGATGCAGGTACTATGGACATACTCATATCTGTAGTTGCAGATACCCTCTTGATTTCTAAAGAAGAAATCTCCACAAAACTTGACGCAATAGCACTTCTCATATGCATTGTGGTAAAATATCCTGAACATTATGCACGAAATCAATGTGTATTTGAGAAACTGTATGAGCAGCAGAGTACGATTGAAACTTCCGATAATTCGATTATTTCATCTAATATCGATCGTGTTTCTTTGAAAATCGGATTGCAACTTCTGTTTGCCTCGATAGGAAAAAATGTATACAGAAACATACTCGAATTAATGCCGTATATTCAAGGAGATGTTGCAACAACAATCGCAGTAACTCATTTGATCATTGAATATTTGGAAACCTCAGATGCGGTTATGCTGCCATCCAGAGTGGAGGCTATTATCCTTCAGAATGTTTTACAGTGGCTCCATTCAGAATATACAGATATAAGATGGAATGCTACGCGTATTCTTCTCACCATGTCTCGCAATCCGGATAATTATGGCATTGTAAACCACCAGCTAGTGAATCTTATAGATTCTGATAGCGTATATATCAAAAATTTAATCATACGCCATTTGTATACAATGAACGGGATTGCCTATGGAACAAAAGATTATATTGTTTCCAAGTGCAAACAGGATGCCAATTTCGTTGTTAGAATGGTTTGTGACGAAGTGGAAAAAGGCGCAAACAAAGAATAGAGAAGAAAACCAGTCGAGCGGCTTATTATTGCTACAAACACAAGCGTTATCGTATGAAAACTGCGAAGCGGTTGAAAAATGTCTTTCAAGACCTGTTTCGTGCAAAAATCGATGATGTGCAAAATCAAAAATGATGTTAGGTGAATCCTGACAGTCAATAATATAAAATCCACGGCTTGTAAACGCAAATAGCATATACCAGTCGTGGATTTTTACTTTAGTGATAAATTAGAGTCGTTTTTATAACTTCCTCCGCTCGATTCTGGATTCTGTTCATCCTTTGCACCCATTCCATTTGATTTGCAGCTTTCAATTCTTCGTTCACACACTCACGTTCAGCCATCTGCTGAGTAAGCAACTCCAACTGTTCCTCTGCCTGTGCATCAATGTCAGCCAGATAGCTGTTCAATCTGCCAGACAGCAGGAGGGCCTGATACCGTGCTGAATGATGTTCTTTGAGATACCGTTTGTACATTCTACCCCAGCGGCCAACAGGACGAGAATCCTCTGCCAGAATCAAGGCAGGAAAATAGTAATCTCCGACCAGCACATAGTCCGGCCCATTATTTTCATCATGCAATCTAGTGTTCGGCTTTTCCATTGCACACCTCAAATCTTTCTCTGCTGGCGCAGGTACTCTTCAAAAATGCTTCTCCGAATCAAAATCTTCCGACCAATTTTATAGATTGCCCCACATTCGTGTGCCATCCGGGTAACGGGCTTCAGCCCCAATCTGTAATAGTCACTCGCCATGCTGTAAGTCACAAACTCATGCCGCATGAAGTCCATATCTTCATCGTCGATCTGGTCGGAGAACATCCATACGCTGCCGCTCATTCGTCCTCGACCTCCTTCATGGTTATTTTTCTTGTAGGCTCATGGAAGCGTTCTAAATAGGCATCAAAAATCTCCCGGTTGATAAGTACAGTGCTATCGAAGCGGTAAATGGCCCCGGCATCGCTAGCGAGCTCCAGCAACTTCTTATGGGACAGGCTGTACACGATTTCTGCTTGCTGGTAGCGCAGGAATTGGCGGCGCAGTTTGCGAAGCTGGTCGGGAATTTCTTTCATGGGTTTGATGGGCTTGTAGTCGGTTTTCATAATTTTATCCTCCGTTTTTTGTGACTGTCTGACAGAAGTTGGCCGCAGGAGCAAACGAAAAGAGCACCTCTTGGATGATTCCAAGAAGTGCTCTTACAGCTTTGTTCAAGCCTTGTGCGTTTTGTCTGAAATCCGTCACGCTTCATAACGGGACGTGATTCTTCAGGATTTTGCTGTCAAATTGATGTCAAAACGGGGATGACACAGCTTTTGCAAGAAAATCAGAAGTCAAATCTTTCGTTTCTATGTTGATTTCCTTGTAGTTCACTGGTCGATGGGCTTCATCGTGGGGAACAGCAGCACGTCGCGGATGGAGGCGCTGTCGGTCAGCAGCATGACCAGACGGTCCACGCCGAAGCCCAGGCCGCCCGTGGGGGGCAGGCCGTACTCCAGAGCGTTGACGTAGTCGTAGTCCACCTGGGCCTTGCAGTCCGGCTCGATGGCCTTGCGCTCGGCCACCTGACGCTCGAAGCGGCCCTTCTGGTCGATGGGGTCGTTCAGCTCGCTGAAGGCGTTGCCGTACTCGGTGCAGTCGATGAAATACTCAAAGCGCTCGGTGAAGGCGGGGTCGTCCGGCTTGCGCTTGGCCAGGGGGCTGATCTCCACGGGGTAGTCGTAGATGAAGGTGGGCTGGATCAGCTTGTCCTCCACAAAGGCGTCGAAGAACTCGGCCAGAATGGCACCCTTGGTGGGCACCTCAGGCAGCTCCACATGGTGCTCCTTGGCGGCGGCAATGGCGTCCTCGTCGGTCTGCCAGTCGTTGAAGTCCACGCCGGAATACTTCTTCACGGCCTCGATCATGGTCAGGCGCTCCCAGTGGCCCATGTCGATCTGCTTGCCCTGATAGGGGATGACCATGCTGCCGCAGATCTTCTGAGCCAGACGCTTGTACAGCTCTTCCACCAGATCCATCATGCCGTGGAAATCGGTGAAGGCCTGATACAGCTCAATGGAGGTGAACTCCGGGTTGTGCTTGGGGTCCATGCCCTCGTTGCGGAAGATGCGGCCCACTTCGTACACGCGGTCCATGCCGCCCACGATCAGGCGCTTGAGGTACAGCTCGGTCTCGATGCGCAGCACCATGTCCATGTTCAGGCTGTTGTGATGGGTGTAGAAGGGGCGGGCCGAGGCACCGATCTCAAACGGAGTCAGGATGGGGGTGTCCACTTCGAGGAAGCCCTTCTCGTCCAGATAAGCGCGGATCTCCTTCAGGATCTGGCTGCGCTTGACGAAGGTGTCCTTGACCTCGGGGTTGGCGATCAGGTCCACATAGCGCTGGCGATACCGCATCTCGGTGTCGGTCAGGCCATGGAACTTCTCGGGCAGGGGACGCAGGCTCTTGGCCAGCAGGGTCAGCTCGGTGGCGCGCACGCTCAGCTCGCCGGTCTTGGTGCGGAACACCTCGCCCTTGACGCCGATGATATCGCCCACGTCCAGCTTCTTGAAGGCGGCGTAGGGCTCATCGCCCAGCTCGTCGCGGCGGACATACAGCTGGATGTCGCCCTTGTCGTCGCGCAGGTGGGCAAAGCTGGCCTTGCCCATCACGCGCTTGGACATCATGCGGCCGGCCAGAGCAACCTGCTTGCCGCTGTCGGTCTCGTTGGGCAGGTCCTTGAATTCTTCCTTCAGGTCGGCCGAGTAGGCGTCCTGCGGGTACTTGGTCAGGGTAAAGGGGTCATGACCGGCGGCCTGCAGGTCTGCCAGCTTCTGGCGGCGCACCTGCACCTGCTCGCTCTCGGACAGGCCCTGTGCGGGGTTCTTCTTTTGCTCTTCCATGGTTTCTCCTATCAGCTGCGTGCGTGGGTAATGGCCAGCACGGTGTACTCCACGGTGTGGCCGGTGGGCAGCAGCACTTCGGTCTTGGCGCCCACAGCGCGGCCCAGCAGCGCGTGGCCCACGGGGCTCTCGTCGCTGATCTTGCCGTTCAGGGGGTCGGCCTCGGTGCGGCCCACGATGTCGTATTCTTCGGTCTCATCCTCGCCGGTCATCTGGATGGTGACGTGGGTGCCCACAGACACGCTGTCCACGCTCAGCTCGCTCTCGTCGATGATGACGGCGTTCTTGATCATCTGCTCCAGCTCGGTGATGCGGTTCTCCACCAGACCCTGGGTGTTCTTGGCCTCGTCGTACTCGCTGTTTTCCGACAGGTCGCCGTGGCTGCGGGCTTCCTTGATCTCCTCGGCCAGCTCCTTGCGGCGCACGGTCTTGAGGTACTCCAGTTCCTCCTGCATAGCTTTCAGGCCGGCAGCGGACATCTTGATCTCTTGTGCCATTTGAGAATCTCTCCTTGTCTATACTTGATTCGCGCAGGTGCAAAGCCGCGCAATGATGCCATTTTGACTACATTATTATAATAGCAAGGCGGTGCTTTGTCAACAAAAAAGGCGGCACAGGGGCAGAAAAAGGCCCTGCCGCACATGCTCTGTGCAGGCGGGCCCTTGACAAACACGAAAAAATCCCGTCTGAACTGCTTCAGACGGGATTTTTGTGGTTTTATGGGACTTTGGCTCAGGTCTCCACACCCTCGAACTGGCTGTTGTACAGCTTGGCGTAGAAGCCGCCTGCGGCCAGCAGTTCGTCGTGGTTGCCCTGCTCCACGATGTGGCCGTCCTTCATCACAAGGATGACGTCGGCCTCACGGATGGTGGACAGGCGGTGCGCCACGATGAAGCTGGTGCGGCCCTGCATCATGCGGGCAAAGGCCTTCTGGATGCGCACCTCGGTGCGGGTGTCGATGGAGGAGGTAGCTTCGTCCAGGATCAGCATGGGCGGCAGGCAGAGCATCACGCGGGCGATGCACAGCAGCTGCTTCTGGCCCTGACTGATGTTGCCGCCGTCCTCCGCGATGACGGTGTCGTAGCCGTCCGGCAGTCGGCGGATGAAGCTGTCGGCGTGGGCGGCCTTGGCGGCAGCCACCACCTCGTCCAGGGTGGCGTCCGGCTTGCCGTAGGCGATGTTCTCCCGCACCGTACCGGCCCGCAGCCAGGTATCCTGCAGCACCATGCCGTAGCTGCCGCGCAGCGAAGCGCGGGTCACGCTGCGGATGTCGGTGCCGGACACCTTGATGGCACCGCCGTTCACGTCATAGAAGCGCATGAGCAGGTTGATGAGGGTGGTCTTGCCACAGCCGGTGGGGCCCACGATGGCGATGCGCTGGCCGGGCTTCACGTCCAGGCTCAGGCCCTCGATCAGCGGGCGGTCGGGCAGGTAGCGGAAGGACACATCCTCCAGCTGCACATGGCCGTCCGGCTGCAGCACAGCGGCGTTCTCGGCTTCCGGGATCTGGTCGTCGGCGTCCAGCAGCTCAAACACGCGGGCCGCACAGGCCAGCGCATTCTGCAGCTCGGTGACCACGCCGGAGATCTCGTTGAAGGGCTTGGTGTACTGGTTGGCGTAGTTCAAAAACACGCTCAGCTGACCGATGGTGATGCCGCCGCGCACGGCGTACAGGGCACCCACCAGGCCCACACCGGCGTACACGATGTTATTCACAAAGCGGGTGGCGGGGTTGGTCATGCTGGAGAAGAAGATGGCCTTCAGGCTCACGTCCTGCAGCCGGCCGTTCACTTCGTCAAAGGCGTCCAGGCTCTCGGCCTCGTGGCCGAAGGCCTGCACCACCTTCTGGCCCTCGATCATCTCGTTGACCAGCGCAGTCTGCTCACCGCGCACGCTGCTCTGACCCTGAAAATACTTGTAACTGCGCTTGGCAAGGAAGCTGGCCACCAGCAGACTCAGCGGGGTGATGCACACCACCACCAGCGTGATGACCACATTCTCGCTCAGCATGAACAGCAAGGTGCCCAGAATGGTCAGCACGCCGCTGAACAGCTGGGTGAAGCCCATCAGCAGGCCGTCGGCAAAGGTGTCCACATCGGCCACCATGCGGCTCACGATGTCGCCGGAGGGGTGGCTGTCGAGGTAGGACAGCGGCAGGGTCTGGATCTTGCGCAGGGCCTCGTTGCGTAGATCTCGGCTCACCGAAAAGGTGATGCGGTTGTTGCACACGCTCAACAGCCACTGGGCAAAGGCGGCCACCACGGCCACCACCAGTACCTCCACAATGATGCGGCCTACACCGGCAAAGTCCACATTGCCTTTGCCCAGCATCAGGTCAATGGCGTCACCGCACAGGATGGGGATATACAGCTGTGCGGCCACACTCACGGCGGCCACGATCAGGCTGCAGACCACGAACAGGGAATAGGGGCGGATCTTGTGCAGCACACGGGTCAGTGTGGCCTTGCGCTGTTCCGGGGTCAGTTTTGCTTTGGCTTTCGCGCTCATTTCTGCACATCCCCTTTCTTGAACTGGCTCTCATAGATCTCTTCGTACACCGGGCAGCTCTGGCGCAGCTGGTCATGGGTGCCAAGGCCCACCAGCCTGCCGTCATCCAGCACAAGGATCTGGTCGGCGTGCTGCAGGCTGGCAGCGCGCTGGCTCACGATGAACACGGTCACGCTGCCGGGCAGAGCGGCCAGTGCCTTGCGCAGGGCCGCGTCGGTGGCGTAGTCCAGGGCGCTGGCGCTGTCGTCCAGGATCAGAATGTCCGGCTTGCCCACCAGTGCACGGGCAATGGTCAGGCGCTGCTTCTGGCCGCCGGAAAGGTTCCGGCCGCCCTGTTCCACGGGCTCGTCCAGGCCAAGGGGCTTTGCCTGGACGAATTCTGCCGCCTGTGCGGTCTCCAGGGCCGCCCACAGCTCGGCGTCGGTGGCATTCTTGTTGCCCCACAGCAGGTTGGAGCGGATGGTGCCGCCGAACAGCTGGGCCTTCTGCATGACCACGTTCACCTTGCCGCGCAGGGCCTCGCGGGGGTAGTCCGCGGCCGGGCGGCCCAGGATCTCCACGGTGCCCTCGGTGGCGTCGTAAAAGCGGGGGATCAGGTTGACCAGGCTGGACTTGCCGCTGCCGGTGCCGCCGATGACGCCGATGGTCTGGCCGCGCTTGGCGGTAAAGCTGATGTCGGACAGACTGGGTGCGCCGGCCCCGGCATAGGTCAGGCTCACATGGTCAAAGCGCACGGCGTCACCGGCCTTGTCGGCGGGCACCTCGCTGCGCAGCTCGGCGGGGAAGTCCATGCCGGGCTTGGTGTCCAGCACAGCCTGCACACGGCCGGCGCAGGCCAGCGCTTTGCTTACCTGCACGATCAGGTTGGCCAGCTTGACCAGCTCGATCAGGATCTGGTTCATATAGTTCACCAGCGCGATCACGTCGCCGGAGGCCATACCGCCCACGTTGATCTCAATGCTGCCCACATACAGCAGTGACACGATGGCAATGTTGATGATGACATAGGTCAGCGGGCTCATCAGGGCCGAAAGGTGGCCCACATGGAGCTGCATTTTAGTCAGCAGGTCGTTGGCGTTCTCGAAGCGGTCGATCTCGTCCTGCTCCTTGTCAAAGGCACGCACCACGCGCACACCGGTCAGGTTCTCGCGGGTCAGGCCCAGCACACGGTCCAGCCGCACCTGCGCGGTCTTGTACAGCGGGCGGGTGATGACCATCACGCCGAACACCACCACGCTCAGCAGCGGGATGGCCACCACGAAGATCAGGGCGGCCCGCGCGTTGACCGTGAAGGCCATGACCATGGCACCGATCACCACAAAGGGGCTGCGCAGGAACAGGCGCAAAAACAGGTTCAAGCCGCTCTGCACCTGGTTGATGTCGCTGGTCATGCGGGTGATGAGGGTGCTGGTGCCCAGGGTGTCCATCTCCGAAAAGCTCAGGCTCTGGATGTGGGCAAACAGGGCATGCCGCAGGGAAGTGGAGTAGCCCACCGCCGCCTTGGCAGAAAAATACTGCGCCGTGAGGCTGCAGGTCAGGCCGATGACGGCCAGCAGAAGCAGGATGCCGCACCGCACCAGGATGTAGTGCAGGTCGTGGGCGGCAATGCCCACGTTGACGATATCGGCCATGACCAGTGGTACGAACAGGTCAAATGTGGCTTCCAGCATCTTGAACAGGGGGGCAAGCACGCTTTCGCGCTTGTAGTCCCTCAGATAGCCAAGCATGTTGTTCAAGGCTATTTCCTCCTTTTCTGATCCCAGTATTCTGGAATTTTACCTATTATAGCGCACACAGCTGAAAAAAACCATACGTTTACCGGGATAGATGCAGAGCCAAAGCGCAGGTTTTCCGTTGAGAAAGATGGAAAATCCTGCTATACTAGGAGATGACACTGAAGGAAAGCAGGGAACATACAATGGCAAGAAGAACAGACGGCGGGGTGCGCTTCCGCCCGGTGGGCAGCAGCCGGCACCCGCGCACTCCGGTGCGCTACAGCCCCGGCGGCACCGGCTGCCCGGCGATCGAGCAGGCGATCGAGCAGCTGTATCACGGGCAGAACGAGGAGAGCTTCTGGGCCCTGATGGGGGCCCTGAACTACGCGCTGGAGCTGGAGACCCATGTTCTGGTGCCGCTGCAGACGGCCCCGGGCACACCGCCCACCCCGGCCCCCTGGGCCGAGAACCCCGTCCCGCAGCAAAAGGCCAGAGGGCTTGCGCTCTGGACCCTGAAAAACAAGGACCGTACCTGGCTGCCGCTGTTCACCTCCAGCGCCGCGGCCTGCGTGGACCGCAGCACGGCGGCCCGCCCCATGGCGGACTACACCCTGCAGGACGCCATGGAACTGGTGCTGGATGCGCCGGACATCGACGGCGTGGTCATCGACCCGTGGGGCCACTCGGCCACACTGGATGAGGCCCTGCTCAATGGCCTGCTCCACGCGGGCCACAACCCGGAGGAGCCGGGAGACGAAGAAGTAGAAGCCGGGCGGGAAGCGGCCCGCGCCGGGGACTGGCGCATGGCGGCCGACCACTACGACGAAGCCGCCCAGCAGGGCAATGCCATGGGCCTCTCGCTGCTGGCCGACTGCCTGTACCGGGGCCGGGGCGAGATGCAGAACAAGACCGAGGCCCGCCGGATGTGGCGCACCGCCGCCGACCACGGCGAGGTGCTGGCCATGCTGTCGCTGGGCGAGGACTGCGCTGCCCGGGGCGAAGCGGGCAAGGCCCTGCTGTACTACCGCAAAGCCCGGCAGACGGCGCAGGGCATGCCGGACATCGAGTATACCCCGCGCATCTGTCTGCGCCTTGCCCAGGCCGAGACCCGCTACGTCTCGGCCAAAAAGGCCATGGCACTGGCGGCAGAGGCCGCCCAGGGCTTTGCCATCCTGGCCCGGGAGAAGGAACCGGATGCGGCCGAATTGCAGGCAGAAGCGGAACAGCTGCTGCGGGAACTGGCCGATCCGAAGCCCCGGAATACGGCCTACAACATAGATTCTTTACAATTGGACTAAAAAATGGTCACAGGCATCGGGTAAGATGATCAGGTGAATAAAATGCTTTAGCGGACGGGATGCGCCGCAAAGAGAGGAAAACGATATGAGCAAAGTGATCGGCATTGACCTTGGCACAACAAATTCCTGTGTGGCGGTGGTGGAAGGCGGCAAGCCTGTGGTCATCACCAACGCAGAGGGCGAGCGCACCACCCCCAGCGTGGTGGCCTTTACCAAAGACGGCGAGCGTCTGGTGGGCGGCGCGGCCAAGCGGCAGATCGCCACCAACTCCGGCCGCACCGTGACCAGCATCAAGCGCCACATGGGCAGCGATTACCGGGTGCACATCGACGGCAAGGACCTGACCCCGCAGGAGATCAGCGCCATGATCCTGGCCAAGATCCGCCGCGACGCCGAGAGCTATCTGGGCGAGCCGGTGACCGAGGCCGTTATCACGGTGCCCGCCTACTTCGACGACAGCCAGCGCAAGGCCACCCAGGACGCCGGACGCATCGCGGGCCTGAACGTGCTGCGCATCATCAACGAGCCGACGGCTGCCGCTGTGGCCTACGGCCTGGACAACGAAGCACCCCAGAAGATCCTGGTGTACGATCTGGGCGGCGGCACCTTTGATGTGTCCATCATCGAGATCGAGGACGGTACTTTTACAGTGCTGGCCACCGGCGGCGACACCCATCTGGGCGGCGATGACTTTGACGAGCGCATCGTGGAGTACGCCGTGGCCGAGTTCAAGAAGTCCGACCGCATCGACCTCTCCCGCGATCCGGCTGCTATGGGCCGCCTGAAGGAGGAAGCGGAAAAGGCCAAGAAGGAGCTGTCCAGTGCACCCTCCGCGCAGCTGAACCTGCCCTTCATCGCGGTAGGCAAGGACGGCCCCCACCATCTGGATCTGTCGCTGTCCCGCCCGCAGTTCGAGATGATGACCGGTGACCTGCTGGCCCGTACCGTGACCCCGGTGCAGAACGCCCTGCGGGATGCCGGGATCTCCGCCAGCCAGCTGGGCAAGGTGCTGCTGGTGGGCGGCAGCACCCGCATGCCCGCCGTGGAGCGCCAGGTGCGGGAGCTGCTGGGCTGTGAGCCCAGCCACAGCCTGAACCCGGACGAGTGCGTGGCCATGGGTGCCGCCGTGCAGGGCGGTCTGCTGCAGGGCGGCGGCAAGCTGGCTGGTGCTACCGGTGCCGCCGCACAGGGTCTGGTGCTGATGGATGTCACCCCGCTGACCCTGTCCATTGAGACGCTGGGCGGCGTGGCCACCCCGCTGATCACCCGCAACAGCATGATCCCCACCCGCAAGAGCCAGATCTTTACCACGGCACGTCCCATGCAGACCAGCGTGGAGATCAACGTGCTGCAGGGCGAGCGCCACTTTGCCCGCGACAACAAGAGTCTGGGCAAGTTCAAGCTCAACGGCATCCGGGGCGGTTTCTCCTCCAAGCCGCAGATCGAGGTCACCTTTGACATCGACGTCAACGGCGTGGTCAAGGTGTCGGCCAAGGATCTGGGCACCGGCCGGGAGCAGAACATCACCATCACCGGCAGCACGAACCTGTCCGAAAACGAGATCCAGCGCGCTATGGCGGATGCCGCGGCCTACGAGGCCGAGGACAGCCGCCGCAAGGAGCGGCTGGAGCTGCACAACCAGGCCGAGGTGCTGGCCTACAAGGTGGACGAGGCCTTGTCCAAGTGCAAAAAGGAGCTGGACCGCGACGAAAAGAACCGCATCAAGACCGATGTGGCCAACCTGCGCCGCTGCCTGCGCAAGGACAAGCCCGAGAAGATGAACGAGACCGAGGAAGCGGCCCTGCGGCAGGCCAAGAGCCAGCTGGAGGAAAGCGCCAACCACCTGATGATGCTGTACACCAGCCAGCAGCAGGCCCAGGGCCCGGACCAGACCCTGTGAGATGCCCTTATAAAACAAAAAAAGGAACCGCTGCGGCGGTTCCTTTTTTGTTTTGCAGATCAGAGCATCTTGGACAAAAATGCTTTCAGACGAGGGTGCTTGGGGTTGGAGAACAGCTCCTGCGGGGGCTCGTCCTCCTGGATCTGGCCGCCGTCGATGAAGATCACGCGGTTGGACACCTCGCGGGCAAAGCCCATTTCGTGGGTGACCACCAGCATGGTGATGCCGGTGTGGGCCAGCTCCTTCATCAGCTCCAGTACCTCGCCCACCATCTCAGGGTCCAGGGCGCTGGTGGGCTCGTCGAACAGGATCACGTCCGGGTCCATAGCCAGAGCGCGGGCAATGGCAATGCGCTGCTGCTGGCCGCCGGACAGGCTCTTGGGGTAGACGTTGGCCTTGTCGGCCAGACCCACACGGGCCAGCAGCTCGTCGGCGCGCTGGGAAATGGCTTCCTTGTCCTTCAGCTTGAGCAGGCTGGGGGCCAACTCCAGGTTCTTTTTCACCGTCAGGTGGGGGAACAGGTTAAAGTGCTGGAACACCATGCCCATCTTCTGGCGCACGGCGTCGATGTGGGCATCGTCCACCTCCACGCCTTCAAACTTGATGGAGCCGGAGGTGGGGATCTCCAAACGGTTCAGGCACCGCAGAAAGGTGGACTTGCCGCAGCCGGAAGGGCCGATCAGACACACCACGTCGCCGCGGTAGATGTCGATGTCGATGCCCTTGAGCACGTCCAGGGTGGGGGTGGGCTGCTTTGCGCCCTTTTTCTTCACGCCGCCGTAGGTCTTGGTCAGACCACGGACTTCCAGGATCTTTTCGTGGGTGTTAGCGGTCACTTTGTGCCAGCCTCCTCTCAAACTTGCCCAGCAGCCAGGTAAGCAGCATCACCAGTACCAGGTAAATGGCTGCAACGCCCAGCAGGGGGAACATGGCGTCGTAGGTGCGGTTCATAATGCCCTGTGCGGCGTACAGCAGCTCCTTGCCGCCAATGACCGTGATCAGGGAGGTATCCTTCAGCAGAACGATGAATTCGTTGCCCAGGGCAGGCAGCACCGCACGGATGGCCTGGGGAATGATGATCACCACCATGGTGGTCATGTAGTTCAGGCCCAGGCTGCGGCCGGCCTCCATCTGGCCCGGGTCCACGGCCATCAGGCCGCCCCGGATGATCTCGGACACATAGGCACCGGAGTTGATGCCCAGGGTCAGGGCACCTACCATGGTAAAGTTGCGGCTGTTGGAAAAGATGACCATGCTCATGATCAGCAGCTGCACCATCATAGGGGTGCCACGGATGATGGTGGCGTACACCTCGCACACTGCGTTGAAGAAGCCCAGCACCGGGTTCTTGTGGCCGGGACGCTGCTGGTCGTGGGTCACACGGACCATGGCCACCACACTGCCCAGCACCACGCCCAGGGCCAATGCAATGGCGGTGACCAGCAGGGTGGTGCCTACGCCATCAATGTACTGGAGCCAGCGGTCCTTCAGGAGAAAGGCCTGATAAAATTTGTAAAAGACCTCCTGCCCGAAGGTCAGGCTCGTGCCGCTGTTCAGCAGCTCTTTGAGCAGTTCGTATTGAGCAGCCATTCACATCCTCGCTTTCTGTCTGTGGGATCTTGTTGGTGGGTTGATGGGGACCCGAGTCCCCGAAAAAAGGGAGGAGCCCCCTGAAAAGGGCCGCCTCCCGGTGTTGCGTTCGTGGCAGCTGCTTACTCTGCAGTGATGTACTTGTCCACGATGGACTGCAGGGTGCCGTCAGCCTTCAGCTCCTCCAGAGCAGCGTTGATGGCATCCTCCAGGGCAGAGCCCTTGGCCAGGCCGATGGCGTAGTCCTCCTCGGCGTAGCTGGTGTCCAGCACCTTCAGGCCGGGGTTGGCGGCCACATATTCCTTGGCAGGGGCGTTGTCGATGACCACAGCGTCCACCTGGCCGTTGTTCAGGGCCTGCACGGCGGTCAGGCCGCTGTCGTAGGCCACCACGGCGTCATCGCCGAAGTCGTCGGAGCAGTAGATGTAGCCGGTGGTGCCACGCTGGGTGCCGATCTTTTTGCCGGCCAGGTCATCGGGAGAAGCAATGTCGGAGCCATTGGGCACGATGATGGACTGGATGCCGGTGGCGTAGCTGTCGGAGAAGTCCATCACAGCCTTGCGCTCGTCGGTAACGGTAACGCCAGCCATGACCATATCAGCCTTGCCCTGCTGCACGCTGAGCAGTGCGGCGTCAAACTCCATGTCGTCCACCTGCAGCTCCAGGCCCAGCTTTTCAGCAATGGCCTTGGCGGTGTCGATGTCGATGCCCTCGATCTCACCGGAGTCGGTGGTCATCTCGTAGGGAGGGAAGGTGGCGTTGGTGGCCATGGTCAGCTTGCCAGCCACCACGGTGGCCAGGCTGCCAGAAGCAGAGCTGGAAGCAGCTGCGCTGCTGGCTACAGAAGAAGCTACGCTGGAAGAAGCACCACCGCAGGCGGTCAGGGCCAGGGCAGCAGCGGAAACGGCGGCAGCAGCCAGGAAGCTGCGACGAGAGATCTTTTTCATATTCAAACACTCCTCTATGCACTGTATAATCTTACAACCGCCGGAAGGATGCGAATCATCGATGTTCCGGTCAATGCACTTAGTATAGTTTGAACAAAATGAAAAGTCAATAGTTGTGCATAATAATTCGTAAAATAAAAATTATTTTCCTGAAAATATGCAAAAATCCATTGAATATCTGAATATATGCAAGAAAATCCAGCTTTTTTACCGGGGCGTTACAGCCAGCGGGCGATCTCATCCCTGCTGCGCTTGGGCACGCAGTAGTCCCGGTTGTCATCCAGGTAGTATTTTACCCCGGTCTCCGGGGTCATGGGCACCACCCGGGCAGCGTGGGTGGGGTAGCCAAAGGCCACCATGCAGGCCAGCTTCAGCGGCTCTTCGATGCCCAGCAGCTCGGTGAGGGCGGGCTTGTTGATGGCACCCATGATGCAGCTGCCAACCTCCTTGTCCCAGGCGGCCAGGGTCATGTTGGCCAGGGCAATGCCGGTGTCGGTGGAAAGGTCGCCGGAAGCGGAGCTGTCCTGCAGGACGGCCACATACAGGGTGGGCGTCTCGTCGGCCTTGGGCATGCCCTGTTCCGGGGGCAGATAGGCCGCCCACTTGACCAGCGGCTGCACTTTGGCCACCATTTCCGGGCTCTGCACCACCACAAGGCGCAGGGCCTGCCGGTTGGCCCCGCAGGAGGACAGCCGCACAGCTTCCACGATGTCATCCACCACATCCTGCGGCACGGGCTTCTGCGCAAAGCGGCGGTAAGTGCGGCGGGTGACCAGAGATTCCATAACAGACATGACAAAAACACTCCTTTTCCGGCGGGCGGTGCCCGGTGGTTTATTTGCGGTTTACTACCATATAAAGTATAGCAGTCCGGCCGGGGATGCGCAAGCTGGAGAAAAAAACGTTGGCTCTTGACAAAAATATGCGGGGGGGGGGTATAATTGGCAGAGAATACCGGCCCGGGCGGAAGGAGGCGGCCATGGTGGAAGAGGAAGCGTCCTGCGTGCAGGAGGAACAGACCGAGACGCTGGACCCGGCAAAGTGTACACCGGAACAGCATGCTTATACCGTGCAGTGCACCGAGGACGGCCATGTTCTGCACTGGGTCCGGGTGGAAAAGCACCAGTGGTCGGACTGGCGGGTGGAGAAGGAACCGGACTGTGAGAACCCCGGGGAGCTCCGCAGCACCTGTGCGGTCTGCGGCATGGTGCGCTGGCAGCGGCTGGCCCCGCTGGGCCATCTGCTGCAGTTCAAACCCGAGGATGAGCGGCATACCATTGCAGTGTGCCGGGTGTGCGGCCGCACCCTGTGGCGAGGCCCTGCAAGAGATGCCGCCCAGAAGAAAAAAGCGGCCAGAAGATCCAGGCCCTCGACACAGGACGCCGCGAAGTGACAACGAAAATATGGTAAAATGTGGAAAATGATAGAAGGGGGTATCAGAATGGTCGTGTGGGTAGGTCTTGTGTGCTTTGTGCTGGGTGCCAATCTGGGATTTCTGGTGGCAGGCCTGATGCGGATGGCAAAGGACGAAAAGGACACCTCGGAGAAACCATAAAAATTTGGACGTGTTAACATTGAAAATTAACAATTCCTAACATGTGCGGAATCTCTTGACAAAGCGGAACGGGTAGGGTATCTTTGGTTTGCTAATACAAACCTAGGCGTACACGCCTACACGAAGATCAGGAGGAAAAACCAATGTCTCAGATTTCTCGTCGTAATTTTATGAAGTGCGCCGGTGCTGCCGCACTGGCCATTGCAGCCAGCGGCATTCTGACCGGCTGTGACAATACGCTGGATGTTGAAGTGACCTTTGTCTACAATGGCCAGACCCTGCCTCTGCGCGGCACCGGCAAGGTGGTCACCGGTGAGCAGTACATGGACACTGCGACCATCGTGCTTCCCGCAGAATATCAGGAACAGTACAAGGTCCGCGCAGAAAAAGTGAAAGTCATCCGCGAAAACGGCACCCGCAAGGCAGTGGTGGAGCTGGTGGTAAAAACTGCGGTCTGGACGGTCAGCTATCGTCTGGGCGAGAAAGAAGTGCTGTCCGGCTCTGTTGAGGCGGCAGCGGTGAACCCCACCGTCACGGTGAAGGACCTGAGCAAGGACGAGCTGAACGCGCTGGGCGAGAAGTTCTACCAGCTCCCGAAGGATGCCAAGGTCACCGTCAGCAACGGCGTTGTGATCGTTCCGGTGGAAAAGATCATGGGCACTGTCGGCATCGAGTACCGCAAATGGAGCAGCTTCAATCCCGGAGTTGTGAACAAAGACGATGTGACGAGCTATGGCAGATATAACGAGACCGTTCAGATCTGGAAGGGCCAGAGCACGGTTTCTACCGATGAGATGTCCAAGCTGAAAGCCGCACAGGCCAGCTACGGCAATACAGACCGCTATACCTATGAGCGGATCGGAACCACGAGCTCCGCGAAGGAAAACTTCAGGCAGACCGACAAGTTCACCATCAACTGGGCACAACCGGTGGTTCAGGTGTATCTGTACAACAGCGAAAAGATTTGGTTCTGAACAGAATAAATGCAAAACAGGGGAGCTGCCCATGCCGGGCGGCTCCCCTTGCTTTTTGCGTTCAGGAAATTTTTGCCGGGTCGAGGTACTGGCCGTTCTGCAGCACTTCCAGATGGATGTGCGCTTCCTCGGCGCATTCACAGCTGATGGTGCCCACGGTGCCCAGCTTCTGCCCGGCGGTCACGGTGTCGCCGGGTTTCACGGCGGGGCTGTTCACCCCGCACACCCGCCACAGGCGGCCGGAGGCATCTTCCAGCGTGACCACGCTGCTCCACCGGCCGTCGGTGCCGGTCTCGGTCACCTTGCCGGAGCAGGGGGCACTCACCTCACTGCCCTCGGCACAGGCGTAATCCACACCGTTGTGGGTGCGCCAGTCGCCCAGCGTCTTGCTGTAGACCAGCTCGTCACCACTGTAGGCGTTGAGCACCCGGCCAGAGAACGGCTGCGTGGAGGCAGGCGCGGCTGAGCTTGCGGCAGGTGCAGAGTCGGTGCGCAAGGCAGAGGGTTCGTGCACCGAACCAGAGCCAGATGCCGCACCAGACGAGGCACTCGAGCTGCCCGGCACGGGCTGCGGTACCCCGGCTACGCTGTTGGCGGCCTGCTCGGCCGTATCGGGAAGGTCCAACCATAATTCTTCCTCCTCAAGCCCCACATCGGGGTCAGGTTCCGGCTCCGGAATGGTCTGCCGGGCGGTGCTGCTCGGGTTTGTCAGGTCGGTCAGGTTCTGCCTGAGCTCGTCGCGGACGGTGCGCACCGCCCACACCCCGGCGGCTGCCGCGGCCAGCAGACAGGCTGCCAGCACCAGCGCAAAGCCCTTGCCGTGCAAAAACTTTTTGATCTGCTCCATCTTGCGTTACTCCTATCTGTCCCGTGGAAACGGTTCGCTTCTGGGGTTAGTGTGGGAGGGCGGCGCAGGTTTTATGCATCAAAAAAGAGCCTTCCCGGTGCGGGAAGGCTCTTTGCAGTTTACGGGTTCCGGTTCAGCTGCGGCTGTTGCGGCTGTTCAGGCCCAGCAGACGCACCACATACAGGAAGATATTGATGAAGTCCAGGTACAGGGTCAACGCACCGTAGATGGAAGCCTTTTCGGCCAGCTCGCTGTCCCCGGCGTAGTAGGAGTACAGCTGGCTCAGCTTCTGGGTGTCATAAGCAGTCAGCAGCATGAACACCACCAGACCGATGCCGCTGTACAGCACCGTGGAGCCGAAGCCCATGCCGAACAGCATGCCCACGAACCCGGTGATGAGCAGGGCCACCAGAGCCATCATCAGCTTGGGACCCCAGCCGGACAGGTCCTTGTGGGTGGTGGCACCATAAGCAGCCATCAGGCCAAAGTACACCGACGTAGCCAGGAAGGCCAGCACCAGCGTGCTCACCGAGAACGCAATGAAGTAGTAGCTCAGCACCATGCCGTTGAGCAGTGCATAAACAAGGAACACGCCGCGGGCTGCGCCTACCGACATGTTCTGCACGCGGGAGCTCAGCACGAACACCAGTGCCAGCTCTGCAATGGTGAACAGCAGGTACAGGGAGTTGACCACATACAGCAGGGGTGTGGTGGCCGTGACGAACGCGGCGGCAAAGGTCACCAGCAGACCGCAGGCCATCCAGCGGTAGGTGCGGGACATATAGTCTGCCGAAGTCATGGCGGGCTCTGCATAACCGCGATCATAATTGTTGTAATCCATGTGGAAGTTCCTCCATTCTTGTTCCGCCGGGACTGTGGGGGCCTTGCCGCCCTTGCTCCGGTCTACGGAATATAGTATACTGCATAGAAATGAACGTTTCATGAAAAAGGCTGTGATGTTTTATGTCCCTCGGACTTTATCTGCATATCCCCTACTGCTTTTCCAAATGCCGGTATTGCGATTTCTACTCCCACCCCGGGGAGCGGGGCGTGCCGGACGCCTATGTGGACGCTTTGCTGCGGGAGCTGGCACGCTTTGCGCCGGACGCACCCCTGCGGCCCGATACCGTGTATTTCGGCGGCGGCACCCCCAGCCTGCTCAGCCCGGCTCAGGTCGGGCGGCTCATCCGTGCCGCCTGCCCGGTGTCCGGGGCTGAGGTGACCCTGGAGGCCAACCCGGAGACCGTCACCGAGGAAAGCCTGCGGGGCTTCCGGGAGGCAGGGGTCAACCGCATCTCCTTTGGGGTGCAGTCGGCCCGGGACACGCAGCTGCGCACGCTGGGCCGCCCCCACACGGCCCGGCAGGCCCGCGCGGCCTTTGCGGCGGCCCGCCGGGCAGGGTTTGAGAACATCAGCGGCGACATCATGCTGGCCCTGCCCCATTATACGCAGGCAGAGTTCGACGAGACGCTGGAACTCATCGAAGAGGGCGGCGCCACCCATATTTCGGCTTACCTGCTGAAGATCGAGCCGGATTCCGCCTTTGGCCGCACGCCCCCGGAGGGCCTGCCCACCGGTGACGAGGCGGCGGACTTCTACCTTTACGCCGTGGAGCAGCTGGAGCACCACGGCTACCGGCAGTACGAGATCTCCAACTTTGCAAAGCCCGGCTATGAGGGCCGCCACAACCTGATTTACTGGGACTGCGGCGACTATCTGGGCCTTGGCCCGGCGGCCCATTCCTGCATGGGCGGCAAGCGGTTTTATTACCCCGCCGACACGGCGGCTTTCCTGCAGGACAACGCCGCCCCGGTGATGGACGGCGGCTGCGGGGCCGAGGATTACCTGATCCTGCAATTGCGCCTGCGCAAGGGCCTGTCGCTGCCGCAGTACAAGGCCCTGTACGGAAAAGAGTTTTCCCCGGTGCAGCTGGCGTTTATCCGTAACTGTGTCAAAAACGGCTATGCCGCCTTCGACGGCACCACCCTGGCCCTGACCCCGGCGGGGCTCATCGTGCAGAACAGCATTCTGGCCGAGCTGCTCTGAGCCTGCCCGCAGCACATTGCTTTTGCGGGGCGATTCTGGTATGATATAAATGTAGAACTAGGCTTTTTGGGAGGAAAACAGATGGCAAAGGTGTTGATCGTAGGCGCAGGTGCGGCAGGCCTGATGGCGGCGGGTGCTGCCGTGCGGCAGGGGCATCAGGTAACGGTGCTGGAGCACATGGACAAACCGGCCCAGAAGATCCTGGTCACCGGCAAGGGCCGCTGCAATGTGACCAACGACTGCACGGCGGAAGAGTTTTTGCGCCATGTGCGCACGAACCCGCGCTTTCTGTTCTCGTCGCTGGGGGCGTTCCCACCCGCAAAGACCATGGAGCTGTTCGAGAGCCTTGGCGTGGAGCTGAAGGTGGAGCGCGGACGCCGGGTGTTCCCGGTGTCGGACAAGGCCGAGGAGATCCGGCAGGCCCTGCTGCGGTATGCACAGGACGCCGAGCTCGTGCACGACGGTGCCGGAAAGCTGCTGCTGGAAGAGCTGCTGCCGGAAGCGGAGGAAGCCCCCGCTGTGCCGGAAAACCCGCGCCATCCCAAAAAGAAAAAGGCCGGCCCGGCCCTGCACTGCATCGGCGTGCGGGGCACTTCGGGCCGGGAATACCGGGCAGATGCCGTACTGGTGGCCACCGGCGGCGTGAGCTACCCCACCACCGGTTCCACCGGTGACGGCTACAAGCTGGCCCGGCAGGCCGGGCACACTCTCGTGGAGCCGGTGCCCAGTCTCGTGAGCCTTGTGAGCCACGACCCCGACTGCAAAAAGATGATGGGTCTGGCGTTGAAAAACGTCACCCTGACCCTGTTCGAGGACGGAAAGGCCATCTTTGACGAGCAGGGCGAGATGTTGTTTACCCACTTCGGCATCAGCGGCCCGCTGACCCTGAGTGCGTCCAGCCACCTGGGCGACATGAAAAAGCACAAGTATCACGCGGAGATCGACCTCAAGCCCGCCCTCAGCGAAGAGCAGCTCTACGACCGCATCACCCGGGACTTTGCCCTGCTGGCCAACCATGCGGCCCAGGGCGCGCTGGTCAAGCTGCTGCCTTCCAGCATGCAGCCGGTCATGGTGGCGCGCTGGGGCATCGACCCGGCCACCAAGGCCAACCAGATCACCCGGGAGCAGAAGCGGGAGCTGGTGCAGCTCATCAAGCACTGGCGGGTGTCCATCGACGCCCGGGGCGACCTGGCCCATGCAGTCATCACCTCCGGCGGCGTATCGGTGCGGGAGGTGGACCCCAAGACCATGCAGAGCAAAAAGGCCCTGGGGCTGTACTTTGCAGGCGAGGTGCTGGACGTGGACGCCTACACCGGCGGCTACAACCTGCAGATCGCTTTCTGCACGGCTCAGAGCTTTGCCAATCACCTGTAACGGTACGATGCAATCACACGATTGGGAATAGCCTCCGCTCACGCTCTGGCTATTTTCAGCGGAAAATTTATTTTGATTTGGCGTTTGTCGCGCCCTGAGGGGCGCTCCAAACGCATTTTCACCGATTGGAGCCGAAACCGACAAATGCAGCAACTGGAAAACCACCGTCTCCCGGTCACGGCCCTTTCTGTGAAAAAACAAACCGGAAAAGTCCGCAGACTTTTCTGGTTTACACTTAATAAAATTAAAATTCCGCTGAGTATGGCCAGAGCGAACGCGGCGGCCATTCAAAATCGTTCAGTCTACAATAAAAAGGAGATATAAAAATGGTATCTGTTGCGATCGACGGGCCTGCCGGGGCAGGCAAATCCACACTGGCACGCCGCCTTGCGGCGGAGATGGGCTACATCTATGTGGACACTGGTGCCATGTTCCGCACCATCGGCCTGTATGCCCTGCGTGCTGGCAAGGACCCCAAGGATAACGAGGCTGTCAACGCCCTGCTGCCGGAGATCGAGCTGCACTTTGCTTTCATCGACGGCGAGCAGCATGTTTATTTAAAGGAAGAGGACGTGAGCACCGCCATCCGCACCGAAGAGGTGGGCATGGCAGCTTCTGCCGTGGGCGCAAACCCGGCCGTGCGGGCTTTCCTGCTGGGCATGCAGCGGGACATGGCCAAAAAGCAGGATGTGCTGATGGACGGCCGCGACATCGGTACCGTGGTGCTGCCGGATGCCACTGTCAAAATTTTCCTCACCGCCAGCCCGGAGGCCCGCGCTGCCCGCCGCTGGAAAGAGTATCAGGAAAAGGGCGTCAACACCCCGTATGAGGAAGTTCTGGCCGACGTGAAGCAGCGGGACTATCAGGACACCCACCGTGCGGCCGCTCCCCTGAAGCAGGCCGAGGACGCTGTGCTGCTGGACACCTCGGAGCTGGACTTCGAGCAGAGCCTTGCCGCCATGAAGAAGATCATTGCGGAGAAAGTGAAAAACTGACGACGATATGATGCTATATTACATTCTGCTGCCCTTTGCATGGCTGCTGTGGCACCTTGGCTTCCGCATCCGGGTGGAAGGGCGCGAAAACCTGAAAAAGGTGCAGACCAAGGGCTATATCCTGGCACCCACCCATGTGTCCGCCATTGACCCGGTGTTCATCGCGATCACCCGGTGGGGCGGGCGAATGGTCATCTTTGCCAAAAAGGAACTGTTTGAGATCAACGCCTTCCTGAGCTGGTTCTTCCGCTGCTGCGGCGGCGTCTGCGTCCGGGGCACCAAGGACGAGGTGGCCGTCATCGCCCAGACCGTAGAGGCCTGCAAGGAGGGCAAGACCCTGCTGATCTTCCCGGAAGGCACCCGGGAAAAGGAAGGCAAGATCTTGCCCCCCAAAAGCGGACTGTTCGTGATCGCAGCGGAGGCCGGGGTGGACGTGGTGCCCTGCCGCATCCTGTACGACACCCCGGACGGGAAAATGCACCTGTTCTGCAAGGTGCGGGTGATCTACGGTGAACCCATGCCCGCCGCGCAGTTTGCCATGGAGGGCCGCCGCGACACGAAAAAACTGCGTGCCAACAAGCAGGCCCTGCTGGATGCGTGGGAGAAGATGGGACGGTGAGGAGAACGTAATGGAGATCAAAGTTGCAAAGACTGCGGGGTTTTGCTTTGGCGTGAACCGTGCTGTGGAGCTGACCTACGGCCTGCTGGCCGAAGGGTGCAGGGTGGCCACCCTCGGCCCGCTGATCCACAACCCGCAGGCTGTGGCCGACATGCAGGCAAAGGGGGCCTTTGTGGCCGACAGTGTGCCTCAGGTGCCGGATGGCTATGAGGTGGTCATCCGCAGCCACGGGGTGCCCCGCAGCGTGTACGACGAGCTGGAGGCGCGCGGCATCGCGTACCACGATGCCACCTGCCCCTTTGTGCAGAAGATCCAGCGCATTGCCGCACAGGCCGAAAAAGAGGGGGCCGTGCTGCTGGTGGCGGGCGATAAGGCCCACCCGGAGGTGCAGGGCATCGTGGGGCACACCCGCGGAGAGGTGTTCGTTTTTGCCGATTTGGAGGAGCTTGCGGCCTGGAAAGGCCCCTCGGACCCGCAAAAACCCCTTTTTGCAGTTGCACAGACCACATTTCAGGTGACAAAATGGAAAGAAAGTTCGGAGTTTCTCAAAAAAGCCTATACAAACGCCCGAATTTTTGATAC